>Ga0209952_1000148_pt1 | contig 242958 bp, 231 predicted proteins | sample ThiBiot_750_biof_2_FD_183951 | JGI IMG/M metagenome (GOLD analysis project Ga0209952, IMG submission 183951) | Wastewater bioreactor microbial communities from Cape Town, South Africa - Thiocy_cont_750_biof (SPAdes) | ecosystem: Engineered > Bioreactor > Thiocyanate-remediating >...
CCGTGCATGCAGTTCGAGCTTCCGAGCCTGCCGCTGCTGATGGGCGATCTTCATGCCCGCGAGAACCAGCAGGCCGGCGAGGCCGGCGGCGATCGCCGCGATATTGGCCTGAGCGATCACGAAGGACAGATCGGCGAAATAAAGCAACTTCCATCCGCTCTCGGCGAACGGCATGCTGACCATCAGCCGGGATGTCGTCACCCCCTCCTCGGTCAAGGAGACCACGGGCAGATCCGACCAGCCGATATCGCTTCGGCCTAGCGTGACGACGCTCGGATCCACGGTTCCGTATCGCTGCTCGTCGCGTATTCGCGCCAGGTCGGCGGGATCGAGAGGGCGCTGCGAGTGATAACGCCATTGCGGTTCCGAGGACAGGAAGATCACGCCTTCCTTATCCTCGACCGCCACGCGTTCACCGGCGTCGCGCCATTGCTGTTCGAGAGGCAAGAGATTGATCTTGACGATCGCCGCGCCGACATTGCGCCCATCGAGCTTGACCGGCACGGCCAGAAAATATCCCGGCTCGCCGGTCGTGACGCCCACCGCATAATAGCTGCCGAAGCCCGATTGGATGGCGTTGCGGAAATACGGACGGAAGTTGTAGTTCGAACCGACGAAGCTGCCGTTCTGGTCATAGTTGCTGGCCACGAGGGTGTGGCCTGTCGTGTCGGTCACGAACAACGCCAGCGCGCCAGAGGCTGCGTTGATGCGGGCGAGAATGTGATTGGCGGCGAGCGATGCCTCGGGGGAAGGATTGCGGAAAAGGTCTTCGATTTCCCGCGATCGGGCCATGACCTCCGGCAGATAACGGAACCGCTCGATCCGCGTGCTGAATGTGGCGCCGATCAGTTTCAGCCGCTCTTGCGCCTGCGTTTTGGTCGCCCGCAGACCGTAGTCCAGCACCTCCTGGCGTACGAAAAGCGTCGCTCCCAAAATCGCCAGCAGGGCCGCGGCGAGCAGGATATAGGGACGTGTCGAACTCACGGGCGGCAATCGCATCATCGTGATCGATGACGATACTGAACTCCTGTCATCCGGTCGAGGGCCGCGGCTCCAGATATATCGTCCGGAGCCGCGGCGGCGACCGGCGTTCAGTCGAGCGTCAGCCCGCCCCTTTCGTCATTGGCAAAACGCTCATGCTCGGCATGGACGAGTGCCGAAAGGTTCTTCTTGATGACATTGAATTCCGGCGAGTTGCTGTCGCGGGGATAAGGAAGATCGATCGCCATATCCTGCTTGATCGTTCCTGGCCGGTAGGTGAGCACGACCACTCGGGATCCGAGATAGACTGCCTCTTCGATCGAATGCGTCACGAAGACGATCGTCTTGTTCATCTGTTTCCAGATCCGCAGCAGCTCGTCCTGCAGCGATCGGCGGGTGAGCGCGTCCAGCGCACCGAACGGTTCGTCCATCAGCATGATCGGCGGGTCCAGGGCGAGGACGCGTGCAATCGCCACGCGCTGGCGCATGCCGCCGGAGAGATCCTTGGGAAAGCGCTTGCGGAATTCCTTGAGACCCAGAAGGTCGAGAAGCATCGAGACGGTCCCGTCGATCTGGGCCGGGGTCTCGCCCTTTATCTCAAGGCCGAAGGCGATATTGCGTTCGACCGTCATCCAGGGAAACAGAGCATATTCCTGGAAGACCATGCCTCTGTCCGGGCCGGGACCCAATACCGGTTTGCCATCGACCTGAAGCTGGCCTGCGCTGGGCAACGAGAAGCCGGCCATGGCATTCAGAAGTGTCGACTTCCCGCACCCGGACGGGCCGAGCAGGCAGACGAACTCGCCCTGCTTTATGTCCAGATCGATCCCTTTGAGGGCGACGATCTCGGCATCGCGTGAGCCAAAGACCTTGTCGACCTGTTTGACGTGGATATGAACATCGGCGGCGGGCAAGGGACCGGCATCGCCGGCGGCATGCGCCGCCGAATTGACGCTCGAAAGCATGATTTCCTCCATGGAGAATGAAGCCTGCCGGCGCCTCGCGCCCGGCAGTGCCTTGACTATTTGCTCAGTGTTCAAGACCGCGATGCCAGCGCAGCAGATAGCCATTCAGCCTGTTGACGCCGACGTCGATCGCCAGCCCGAGCATGCCGATGGTTATCATTCCGGCGATGACCTTGTCGGACCAGAGATATTCCCGCGCCTCCAGAATCCGGTAGCCGAGCCCGCTATTGACCGCGATCATCTCGGCGACGATCACCACGATGAACGCCGTGCCGATGCCGATCCTCGCGCCGGTCAGGATATAGGGCGTCGCCGCGGGCAGGATCACCCTGCGAAAAAGGGTCATCCGATCAGCCCCCAAATTGAGAGCTGCCCGCACGTAAATGCTGTCGACGCTGCGCACTCCGGCGATCGTGTTGATCAGCACCGGAAAGAAGGCGCCGATCGAGATCAGGAAGACGGCAGGCGGATCGCCCAAACCGAACCACAATATCGCAAGCGGAATGTAGGCGATCGGCGGGATCGGCCGCAGGAACTGGAAGACCGGGTCGAGCAGCGCCTCGATGCGTTTGTCCGTTCCCATCAGCAGCCCGAGCGGGAGAGCGAGGCCTGCGCCGAGCCCGAAGCCGAGCACGACACGCCTGAGGCTCGCAAAGAGATCGCTCAGGAGTTCGCTGGACTGCAGCCAGGTCAGAACATTGGCTGCCGGTTCCTGCGGGCGGAGATATTCAAACCACCGCACGACGATCGCAGCCGGCGACGGCAGGATTTCCGGGCGAACGGCCCCCATGTTCGAAAGAAGCTGCCAGAGCGCGAGGATGGCAACGGGGACGGCGAGATTGCGAAACAGACGGGCGAGCATGGCATCAGTTCCCCGCCTTTTTCAGGGACGCCAGAGCCTTCTCGAGCAGGTCGGTCTTGACCCATTCGCTTGCTTTCGGAGGCGTGGTCATGCGGCCGACGCCGAACTTCTGCATCATGTCGGTCGTTGTCTGCACATGCTCGACCGTGATTTCATAGGAGAAGGGGGAATTGCCGATCGCATCCTTGTAGTCACGAGGCGTGATCTGTCCCTTGAACATCGATTCGATCACATATTTTTCGGCGATTTCCGGATGCTTGATGAAAGTGTCGGTCGCCTCGATGAAGAGCTTCATCGTGCGTTCGGCGACATCCGGCCTTTCCTTGTAAAGCGCCTCGGAGAAAACCAGCGACCGCACCGGCATGCCGATCGGCGTGTCGTAGGGTTTCATGATCTCGACGCCGAATTGCTTGTTCAGCGCTTGGCTCGCCTGCGGCTCGGATTGGCACATGGCATCGATATCGCCCGCCATCAGCGCCTGATTGAGATCGGCAAAGGCCATATAGACGATCTGCACGTCCTTGCCGGGCTTGTCGGACCAGGTCAGCCCGTTCTTCTGCAATTCGGCGAGCAACAGCAATTCCTGCGCGCCGCCGCGAGCCACGCCCACTTTCTTGCCTTTGAAATCGGCAATCGACGTAATACCCGACTTGGTGCCCGCCACGATCCGAACGCCGCCCTTGGCAAAGCCGGCTACGGCATAGATCGGCACGCCCCTCGCCCGGCCGGCGATGGCCGCGTCGACCGCGCTTGCCGCGACATCGACCTCGTTCGCCACGACCGCCGGCAGGATGTCGACGCCCTTGGCAAAGAAGCGCTCGTCGATTTCCAGATCATATTTGGCAGCGATCTCCTTCATGTAGGAGATCGCCCCGTAATGCGCGAATTTGAGATTGGCGAGCCGGATCTTGTCAGCCGCCTGGGCGCTCGTTGCTGTAAAGGCGGCGACCGCCAATAGAAGACCGGTCATCAGTTTCATGTCATTCCTCCCAAAGAATTTGGAGCGGCGAATGCCACTCGCTCTCCTTTGAGCAACGAACGCGCCACTTTTCCCCGGAATCGGGAACGGACCAGCCGTCCCGGCAGATGCGGGAAACTATCTCGCTGAAAAGAAAGATGAAAAATTATGCCACCGTGTCAGCCGCGGAACGATCGCGGCTGGCGTTCGGCAGTTGATCTGAACTTGTGGAAGCAAGAAATTGCCGCGCAAGAGCGGCGGCTGGCAAGTTTCCGCCTGACCGAAGCGATCGATGGAGAGCGGTCTTCATTGATGGCGCGCAGGCTCAGCCGGATTTTATTTGCGGGTAACGTTCAAGGGTGTCGGTCCGAGCTGAGAGCTCACCCCTGTTTGAACCTTCGTGGCATCATCGAAGCGGGCTCTGCAATGGGCGAAGACCCGACAGCAGCTTCATGCGCACTCTCTGCGAACGCGTCTTTCGTTTGCCGTTGCGAGCAGCCGCGCCGAACGCGATCCGTCTGCTGGTCTCGCCGGCGCATTGATCGCGCCGAAGGTTCAGCGTCATCACCGCTACAACCGATCCTGCCGGCGTTGGCGCGCTACTGTGCGCCAACGCCGGCTTCGACGGTTTGCCATCCACAAAGGCGGCGCTTCAACCGCCGCCGCCGTTCTTCGTCCGGCCCGGCGAGCGGCAGCCAATCGCTGCGCGCTCGCCCGGGAGGCACGCGCTATTTCAGGAAACTGCAAGCGCCCGGCGTGGCCGGGGAGAATGCCTTGTCCGCCGGAACCTTGGCCAGCACGCGGTAATAGTCCCAGTCGTATTTCGACTCGGAAGGCTCCTTCACCTGCATCAGGTACATGTCGCGAACATGCAGGCCGTCCGGGCGGATGGTGCCGTTCTTGGCGAAGAAGTCGTTCACCGGCGTCGCCTTCATCGCGGCCATCACGGTCGAGGCCTTGTCGGTCTTGCTGGCCTTGACTGCGTTCAGATAGTGCATCGTGGCCGAATACATGCCCGCTTGCACCATGGTCGGCATCTTCTTGACGCGCTCGAAGAAGCGCTTCGACCACGCCCGGGTCTCGTCGTTCAAATCCCAATAGAATGCGTCGGTCAGCACGATGCCGTGCGCCTGCCTGAGGCCCATGCTGTGCACGTCGGTGATGAATGTCAGCAGCGAGGCGACGCTCTGCTTATCGGTGACTCCGAACTCGCTGGCGGTCTTGATCGCGTTGACGGTGTCGCTGCCGCCATTGGCCAGCGCGATGATGTCCGCCTTCGAATTCTGCGCCTGCAGGATGTAGGAGGAGAAGTCTGGCGTATTCAGCGGATGGCGCACCGAGCCGACCACCGTTCCGCCTGCCGCCTTGACAACCTCGGAAGTGGTTTTCTCCAGCCCATGACCGAACGCGAAATCCACCGTCAGGAAGAACCAGCTCTTCTTGCCGCTCTCGACCAGCGCCTTGGCGGTGACGTTCGACAGCGCGTTGGCGTCGTAGATGTACTGGATGGTGTTGGGCGAACACTGGTCGGTGGTCAGCCGCGTCGTGCTCGACCCGCCGATAATCAGGATGCGGTCTTTCTCCTTGGTGAGGCCGGCAACCGCGAGCGACACCGCCGAGTTGCTGGCATCAAAAATGGCATCGACCTTATCGCGATCGTACCACTCGCGGGCAATGGCTGTGCCGACGTCGGCCTTGTTCAGGTGATCGGCATGAATGACCTTGATCGGCACGCCGTTGACATTGCCGCCGAAATCCTCGACCGCCATCTTCACCGCAGTGGCCGATCCCATACCGGAGAAGTCGGCATAGACGCCGGACATGTCGCTGAGCACGCCCAGCGTCACGACGTTATCCGACATCGCGGCCGGCTCTGCCATCGCGGGTGCGGCCATCAACAACAACGAACCCAACGCAACACTAAAATATGACCTGCTCGATTTCATACTGTTACCTCATAGGCTGTACGAGAGATGTTCATTGACCGCATCAGCGGCGGCTTCTTCTGATAAGTTCGACTACGCCCCGACCGCTTCGGCTTGCGGCGGCGCGCATGCATCGAGCGGCGGCCGGCGGCGATGCCAATCGGTTTCGCGTTGAAACGCATCGGCGACCCGCAGCAACGTGCCCTCGGCGAAAGGCCTGCCGACCAATTGATAGGCCATCGGCAGCCCCGCCTTCGACAATCCGGCCGGAACCGAAATGGCGGGCAGGCCCAGGTAGTTGAATCCGCGGGTCGTGCGCGTGACGCGTCCGATCAGTTTGAGGACATCATCGGGCTTGCCTTCGGTGGTAGCTTCGATGGTCGGCGTCTGCATCGCCAACATGGGCACATGAAGCACATCGCAATCCAGCAACGACGTGGTCAGGAATTCTTGCAGGATGCGGCTGCGCAGCGACAATGCTTCGGCGTACCTGACCGCGGCATAGGTGTAGCCCTGATCGATGCGATTGCGCACCTGATCGGAATACTGCTCCGGCACCGCCTCGATCCACTTGCGATGCAACGTCGCGGCCTCGACGGCCATCACCAGTTGCGAATGAGAGTTGATGGAATCCATATCCGGCACATCGACCGGGACGATCCGGGCGCCGCAACTCTTGAGAACGTCGAGGCTGGCTTGCAGGCATGCCGCGACTTCGTCATCCAGATCATCGGAGAAATATTTATCGGGCACGCCGATACGAAGGCCCTCAAGCCGTCCGTCCAGCAGCGCCTCGTAATTCGGCGCCGGCGCGTTGCTGCTCAGGGCGTCGACCGGATTGTGCGCGCATGAATAGGTCAGCAGCCGCGCGCAATCGCGCGCGCTCTGCGCGATGGGGCCGAGACTATCCAGCGAGAAGGACAGCGGCACGCAGTCCTGAACGCTCATGCGCCGGTATGTGGTTTTCAAGCCGGTAATGCCGCACATCGCGGCCGGCATGCGGATCGATCCCGCCGTGTCGCCTCCCAGCGAGCCGAACACCACGCGCGCCGCGACCGCCACACCCGATCCGCTCGACGATCCGCCGCAGACGTGCAGCGGATTCCACGGGTTGAGGCCGGAGCCGTAGTGATGATTGAAGCCGGTCGGGCTCAATGCGAATTCCGCCATATGCAGCGCGCCGATATTGACCTGGCCGGCATCATCCAATCGCGCCACCACGAAAGCGGTGCGCTGCGGAATGTTGCCCTTGAGGATCGCCGACCCGGCGTGCATCTCGCGCCCGGCAACCGGAAACATGTCCTTGTGCGCCAGCGGTACGCCATGCAAGGCGCCGAGGCTGTCGCCGCGCGCTTGCCGCTCGTCGAGCTTTTGCGCACGCGCCAGGGCCAGTTCTTCGTCAAGGCGGAAGATCGCGTTGTAGCTCCGCCCGATGGTTTCGGCGCGCTGAAGGCTCCATTGCGTCACCTCGCGCGCACTGAAGCGCCGACTTGCAATGCCTTCGGCGATCCCGACAAGATCGAGCGCGTCAAAGTCACTCATCGCGGCCACCGGCGGCGAGGACGTCGCAGAAATGACCGAACCCATAGATGTGATCGGTCAGGTCGAGCCGATCGCGTGCGGCTTGTTCCACCGCACGGTTGTTGACGTTGGCAACCGCGGCCGCGGTCGTCATCCGCGCCGCGGACCAGCCGGCTTCGCGAAGATCGAGCAACGGCGGAAACGGCGGGCGCGGCGAGCTGCTCATGCCTGCTCCTTGGCAAGGACTTCCTTGCGGTACCAATCGTTGATCTCGTCTCCCGTCGTCAGCCAGATATCCGGGTGGCCGGCGATATATTCGAGCGCGCGCTTGAGATGCTTGGCGCGGAACGGCTGACCGACCAGGAAGGTGTGCAGGCAGATCGGCATGATGCGGGCATTGGTCGCGCCCTCGGCGTAGAGCACGTCGAACTGATCGATAATCATGTCGCCGAACACGCTGGCGGGCTGGCCGAGATTGAGGAACGCCGGCACATCGTTCAATTCGATGGAGTAGGGCATTGAAATCAGACTGCCGGTGCGGGTATGAATTTTGAACGGCTGGTCGTCGGCGGTGAAATCGCACAAATACTCGACGCCGAGGTCGGCCAGAATATGCGGCGTCTCGAACGTCTCGCTGAGGAATGGCCCGATCCACCCCTTGGTTTTGCGCCCGAGCGCCTGCTCCATGGTCGAAAGCACTTCGGAAATCACCCGGCGTTCGGCTTCGGGATCCAGATGCGTCAGGAAACTCTCCGGCGAATTGTTGAGGCCATGCCCCATCCATGCCCAGTTTCGCTTGCACCCCTCTTCGATGATGCGTGGATATTCACGGATCGCGTCGGAATTCAAGCAGACCGTGCCGCGCATGCCGAGCGGGTCCATGATCTCGATCATTCGCCACAGGCCAACGCGATTGCCGTAGTCGCGCCAGCCGTAATTCATGGTATCGGGCGTCAGCGACGCGGTGGTCGTCGTCAGCGCGGTCCCGCCCAGATGTTCCGGAAAATGCTCGATGTTGACGTATGGGATGACGGCAACCCGCGCGCCGCCCGGCAACTTCAGAGGCTTGCGGTCGATCATCGGGACATAGTCGTAGAAGCCGGTTTGTGTCAGTTTGGTCATCGGTGTCTTGGCGTCCTGTGGGCGTATGGCGCAATCGGGTTTACGGTCGGCGATCGAACGGCTTGAACATCGCGTGTTCATGCACGCCGCCACAAACGATTATTTCTTCGCCATGCATCACTAAAGTTGATGCATGGCGGCAACCTGGAACGAGCGGCGCATGCCTGTTGCATCGCACATGACCAACCGTTTTGCTCCGCACAACAAACGCGCGGCAGTTTCGGCGTTGGCAGTTTCGGCGTTGGCGGTGTTGGGGACGGCAGTGTTGGAAGTAGCAAGCCCGTCGACATGCACCTGCGCGGCCGATGCCGATCGGTTAGGATACGGGATATGAAACGCAACCTGCCGCCGCTGCTTGCCTTGCGCGCCTTTGAGGCGGCGGCACGCCATATGAGTTTTTCCAAAGCCGGCGAGGAATTGAACGTCACGCAGGCCGCGATCAGCCGGCAGATCAAGATCCTCGAGACGTTTCTCAATCACTCGCTGTTCAATCGCCTCACCCGTCAGGTCGAATTGACGCCGTTCGGAAAATCCTATCTGGCGGCGGCGGCATCGGCGCTGGACACCGTCGAACAGGCGACCCGCGAGATCATGACGCAACACCGGTCGCTGGCGGTCAGCATCCTGCCTTCGATCGGTTCGATGTGGCTGATGGAACGGATGACGGGCTTTGCCTGCGCTTATCCCGAAATCGAGATGCACATCTCAAGCTCGATGGACCCGGTGGATTTCAAGCGCCACAACATCGACCTCGCGGTGCGCCTCGGCAAACTGCCCGGGCAAAGCTACGATCCCTCGTTGTCCCAGATCGATTTCAAAATGGTCGAGGACTGGACCGACGTCGGCGCCATCCATCTATGGGATGATTTCATCGCACCGGTGTGCAGCCCGAAGCTGCTGGAAAAGTTCGGCCCGATCGAAAGCCCTGAAGATCTCAATCGCTATTGTCTGATTTACAACTCACGCCGTCCAGACTGCTGGTCCGCCTGGCTCAAAGCGCACGACGCCTGTGCCGTCACCGGCTCCGGCCGCCTCGAAGTCAGCCATTCCTTCATAGCAGCCAAGGCCGCGCGCGAAGGATTGGGCATCGCCTGCCTGTCAAGCATCGAGATCGAACCCTGGAGCCTGAGCGACAAGCTCGTTCGACCGTTCGCCGATTACGTGCAAAGCGCCGGCGCCTATTATCTGATCGGCTCGCGCGAACGGCTCGCGGCGCCGGACGCCAAGCTGTTCCATGACTGGTTGATCGCGCAATACTGATTGCGCCTCGGCCCCACCTCAATCGTCGCGGCACGATCGGCCCGGGCGAATGCCGGCCAAAGCATCGGCGCTCCGCCAGATCGTCTTGCCCCCGGAACGGTGCCCACCGGCCGGCCCTTTCGGAACCGGAAAGGCCCCCGGACCCGACGTCATTGCCAATCTCGCCTGAGCGGCGCAGTCTTTCCATCGGGGAACGGGGACGGTGAAAAAGGGCCCGCTCGCGCGTTTTCCGGCCACGCGTCCGGAAAACCTCGACGCCGGCCGTCGTGGAAAGGAAGACCACCCATGAACCGCACCCTGACCTTGGCGCTTCAGGTCCTGCTGGTCTCGACCGTTCTGTCCGCCGCCGCCAACGCCGATAACAGCCCCGTCGCCCCGCCGGGTCCGGACGGCATCATCGCCGGAATCCAGAATGCGGGGCTGAGTTGCCCCAGAATCGTAAATTCCGTCGATCAGGGCGAAAGCGCCCGCGGCCACGTCGTCAGGCTCACCTGCGCTGGATTAGAGCTGACAAATCAATGGGATATCCGCATGATTACGGATCCCCAGGGCGTGCAGGCGCCCGCATACGAGCCCTGGTGAGCGGCGGCACCGCACCTCCCGAACCCGGCCGGCCACGGCAGAGGCGGCCTGTCGCACCCGCGGTTGTTCTGCACCGCATCGCTGTGCCACTGTGAGCCTTATCGAGAGTCCTGTTGGCAACATTCGGGAGGCTTTGCGTGAAGACTGCCATTACTGAACTGTTCGGCATCCGTCATCCTATCATCCAGGGCGGCATGCATTTCGTCGGCTTCGCCGAGCTGGCCTCGGCGGTCTCCAACGCCGGCGGCCTCGGCATCATCACCGGGCTGACCCAGAAGACGCCGGAACTGCTGGCGAAGGAAATCGCGCGCTGCCGCGACATGACCGACAAGCCGTTCGGCGTGAACCTCACCTTCCTGCCGACCTTCGCCAAGCCGCCTTATCCGGAATACATCGCCGCGATCAAGGAAGGTGGCGTCAAGGCGGTGGAGACGGCGGGCCGCAGCCCCGAGCAATACATGCCGGCGCTGAAGGCGGCCGGGATCAAGGTGATCCACAAATGCACCTCGGTGCGCCATTCCCTCAAAGCGCAGAGCATCGGCTGCGATGCGGTCAGCGTCGATGGCTTCGAGTGCGGCGGCCATCCCGGCGAGGACGACGTGCCCAACATGATCCTGCTGCCGCGCGCGGCGGACGAACTGAAGATTCCATTCGTCGCCTCCGGCGGCATGGCGGATGCGCGCAGCCTGGTCGCCGCGCTGGCGCTGGGCGCGTCCGGCATGAACATGGGCACCCGCTTCATGGCCACCAGGGAAGCGCCGATCCACGACAACGTGAAGCAGGCGCTGGTCAAGGCGAGCGAGCTCGATACCCGCCTCATCATGCGCGCGCTGCGCAACACCGAGCGCGTGCTGCGCAACGACGCGGTGGATCACCTGATCGAGATCGAGCGCGAAAAGGGCAAGGACCTCAAGATCGAGGACATTCACGATCAGGTCGCGGGCGTCTATCCGCGCATCATGCTCAACGGCGAGATGGATGCCGGGGCGTGGAGCTGCGGCATGATGGTCGGCCTGATCCACGATATCCCGACCGTCAAGGACCTGATCGACCGTATCATGCGCGATGCCGAACGCATCATCCGCGGCCGCCTCACCGGCTTCCTCGACGGCAACATCGCGGTCGACGCGCGCGTGGCGTAAGCGGCTAGAGTCCTTTCGGTTCTGATGGAATCAGAACCGGGACTCTATAATTTTGATTTGACGCGTTTTCTTCACGCGAACCGGTATCCACTTCGCTCGAAAACGCTCTAACCATGAAGCCGTCATCCTGAGGCGCGAGGCGTTCTCCACGCCGAGCCTCGAAGGGCGACGGCCCATCATCCTTCGAGGCTCGCCGCTTGCGCGGCTCGCACCTCAGGATGACGCGGTCGCGCTACTGGCCGATCGCCGGCCTCACGGTAAAGCCGTCACGCGGGAAATGGACGTGCACGATGCCGGCCTCGGCATCGTCGCGGCGCAACGTGACGCCGTCGCGATCGATCGTCACCAACGCGCCTTCCACCGGATCGAAGCCCCAGTCGTCCGGCGTCACCGTGAGTCGCGTGCCGACAGCAAACGAGCCGGCATCGCCGGGCGGCAACAGCGCGGACGGAAGCGAATCGCGTGCGACGGCCAGCGCCGCTTCCGGCGACAGCGGTTGCGAATTGCCGTGACCGATGCCATCGAGCCGCGCCAGCCAGGCGACGATGCGCGGAAAGCGATCGAGCCCGGCGTCGTCGCCTAGGTTGCCGCGCGCGTACCACAACGGATGATAGGCGGCGAGATCGGCGACAGAGAGCATCTCGCCGGCGAGATAAGCGCGGCCGTCGCCGAGCGCCTGTTCCAGCCACCCGAGGTGAATGCCGAACTGCACCCGCAGATCGGGGACGCGCGGTTTCATTGTCCCGCTGTTCCAGCCGTCGAACTTGCCCGCCGTGAAGCGCGCGCGATCGGCGTGCAACTCCGGCGGGAACCGTTCGCCGTGCAGGCCGAACACCAGCCCCAGCGCATCGGCGAACAACTGACGATCCGCCCACGCCGCGATCATCTCGGCCTGCCCCGACGCCGCCGCCGGATACATCGCGGGCGATGGATGGAGTCGCTCGAGCTGCCGCAGAATGCAGCGGGTATCGCAATAGATGTCGGCGCCGATCTGCAGCACCGGAATGCGGCGATAGCCGCCGGTCAGCGCGGTGAGCAATGGCTTCGGCGCCATCCGCGGCTGCTCGACAGCGTGCCAGCGAATGCCCTTGAAGCCAAGCGCGACGCGAACCTTCTCGGCAAATGGCGAACGCGGATAATGATGCAGAATGATATCCGCTTCAGGCACGCCCGGCTCCGCGATGGCTGGTTATTCTCGCGCCATACTGTGCCGCCAAACCTACGCCACGTCGAGCGTCTTGAATTTCTGTCGCAATCCGCGCGCGCTGGCAGACACCGCCGCCAGATTGTTCGATATCTCGCCGACCGCCAGGCTCTGATGCTCGATCGCCTGATTCTCCGTGGCCACGCCCTGGTCGATCGCCTGCACCAGTTTCTGCGAACCGTCGACCTGCTCCATCGCCACGGCAATCGCGGCGCGAATCTCGCCGGCCTGACGGGTAACTTGCGCCGTGGCCTCATCTGCCTCGTTGGCCAGCGCCTTGACTTCGTTGGCGACGACATTGAAGCCGCGCCCATACTCGCCGCTACGCGCGGCCTCGATCGCCGCATTCAGCGCCAGCAGCTTGGTCTTGCGCGAAACGTCGGTGATGACCTTGACGAAGTTCTCGATGTGCCTGGTAATCTGGTTGAGCTCCGCGAGATTTGTCGTCAGCGTGTCGATGCTCGACACCGTCTCGTGGCAACGCTGCATGTTGCCCTTGTTCAGCTCGAAGATGCTCTTGATGGTCCTGTCGAGTTTCTCCGCCGCGCCGGCCATCGAATCCAGATCGTGGCTGACATCCTCCTCGAAGGCATTCAGGAGCGGCTCGGACACCTGCTTGAACGCGGTGCGCGCCGCGGCGTTGTCGTAGGCTGAAATCGCCTGCGACAGGTCGAGAAAAAACATATGCACGATAGCGCTGAGCGAAGCCTTGAGCGGCCGGGCCTGATCCTCGCCGTCGATAAAATGATCGATCGCGAGCGCCATGAATTTCTCGAGAATCACCGCGGAGCTTGCGACGTAGAGATCGTTGGTCAGCAGGCACTTTTCATGCATCGTGCCGATCTTGCGCGCGAACTCCCTGAAGGTCGCATCCGGCGTGCCATCGAAAAAGCGCTGCCAGTGCGCGAACTGCACCGCGCTGATATGCGCGACCAATTGCCCAAGGTCGATGTGACCGCGCGCGCAAGCGGCTTCGAGCATCTCCTTGAAGGCAGGAAATTCCAGGATGCGGCCATAGAAGGCGTTGATGATATCTTCCTGTCGCGCCGCTGAATCAGCCTTCAGTGCGCGAAGATGACCCGTGTCATCCGGATGAAAACCCGCAAGATCCGCGAGATCGATGGACATTGGCGCGCTCCGTAACAAAGCCATTGCGCGCCGGAAAAATTAACATCGCGTTGAAACAGCAATGTCGATGCCCTGCATCGATTGTCTCGATGCATGAGAACGCGCTCGCGCTAGGTCGCGATCGCGGTTCGCGCGCGGCGACCTTCGATCGGATAGGCCGGATCGTTGTAGCCGGGCGTCGAGGCATGGCCGGTGACGACCATGCCGTCGATCAACGCTTCGTCTTCGGCGGTGAAGCGATAGTCCAGCGCGGCAAGATAATCGTCCCACTGCGCCTCGGTGCGCGGGCCGGCGACGACACCGCTGACGAAAGCGCTGTTGAGCACCCACGCCACCGCGAACTGCACGGCGGTGACGCCTTTGGCTTCGGCGTAGCGGCGAATCTCCCGCGCCAGTTTCAGCGATTCCGGCCGCCAATCGGTCTGCATCATCCGCGTATCGTTGCGGCCGGCGCGCGTCTCCTTGTCGGGCGCGGCGTCGGGATCGTACTTTCCGGTGAGCACGCCACGCGCCAGCGGACTATAGGGCACGATGCCGAGACCATAATATCCGCAGGCGGGAAACTGCTCGACTTCCGGCACGCGATTCATCGCATGATAATAGGGCTGGCTGACCACCGGGCGATCGATCCCCAGCCGGTCGCAGATGTTGCAGATTTCCGCGATCCGCCAGGCGCGATAGTTCGACACGCCGAAATAGCGAATTTTCCCGGCCCGGATCAGGTCGCCGATGGCGCGCACCGTCTCCTCCAGCGGCGTCGCGTGGTCTTCCTTATGGAGATAATAGATATCGATATAGTCGGTGCGCAGTCGTTGCAGGCTCTCGTCGCAGGCTTGCATGACCCAGCGCCGTGACAGCCCGCTGCGATTGGGCCCCTCCCCCATCCGGTTGGCGAGTTTGGTGGCAAGCAGCCAGTGAGTGCGATGCGCGGCGATGGCGCGGCCGACGACTTCCTCCGAGCGGCCGTTCGAATAGGCGTCGGCGGTGTCGATGAAATTGATCCCGGCGTCGCGCGCCTTGTCGACGATGCGGGCCGATGTCGGCTCGTCGGTCGGGCCGCCGAACATCATCGTGCCGAGGCACAGGGGCGATATCTTCAGACCGCTGCGGCCGAGCTGACGATAATGCATTTGGGTGCTCCTCCTTCGCTGGCCGGTTTCTACCGGCGCATGATCTTGAATACGCCGTTGGCGAGCGTCACGCAGCGGCCATCGACACTGAGTTCGGCGCTCATGAAGATCAGGCTCCTGGTGCTGCGGACCATGCGCGGCACCGAGACGATCAGATCGCCGATCCGCGCCGCGTCGATGAAGTGCGTATCCATCTGGATGGTGGCGAGATGCTCGGAGCCGGATTCGTAACGCGCGGTCATGCCGCAGCTGCGATCCGCCAGCGTCATCAGCAGGCCGCCCTGCACCAGTCCGCGACGGTTTCGATGTTTCGTCTGTCCCGAGATGGCGTATTCGTGGCGGCCCTCGACGATACGGTGCCAGAGCGGCCCGACATATCCGATAAAGCCGTCGTCCTCGAGAATGCTCCAGCCCTGCGCCTGCAAGCCGGAGTTCGCAACATCGTCCATCGTTCACCCTTCAATCTTGACGGGCGACAATCACGCCATTTTCACCGCCCGCACAAGCCGTGAAAACGAATGGTCGCGATGCGATGAGGGTCAGTCTCGCCGAGGGCGCAGCAGAAAGCCGGTGTAGAGCAGGATCGGCAGCAACAGGGCGAGCCACGAAACGCCGTCCCAGACCCCATCGCCGACCAGCGCCGAAACCAGCCCGACCGTGCTCAGCAGACCCACGACGAGGGGGGCAAGAAAAATCTGCCGCAGAGACTGCCGAGCCGGCCGGGAGGCGATCATGACGGCACCGCCGAGGTGCCGGCCGGCGACGACGGCGCCGTGCGCCGAGCCGCAGGTCCGGTGCGCGGCTTGCGTCGTCGAAGCCAGAGATACAGGCCGGTCCACAGGATAACGATGGTGATGATATCGAGCAGCGCCCAGATGACCTTCAGCGGCATGCCGCCGTAGTCGCCGAAATGCAGCGGCTGGGACAGGAAAAGCGCGGAGACAAACCACGGCATGTCGCGGCTGTCGGTCAGCTTGCCGGTTTCCGCGTCGATCAGCGTCGGCTTCAGCAATCGCGACGTGACCGGCGTATCGCCGCGCATGAACACCGCATAATGGCTTTTGCTGGTGAAGATCGATCCCGGATAGGCGACGAACGCCGCCTGCATGTGCGGAATGGTCTTGCGAGCGACGTCCACCGCCTCCTGCACCGATGACAGCTTCGCCGGGATCTGGCGATCCTTGTATTGCGCGGTCATTTCCGCGAGCTGCCCGAACTGCCACGCCTTCAGCACCAGATCGGCCCAGGTATTGATGACGCCGGTGAAGCCGACCACCAGCGTCCACATCACCAGCAGGATGCCCGCAAGATTATGCACGTCGAGCCAGCGCACGATGCGCGGCCGTTCGCTGCGATAGGCACCGAACTTCAGCTTCCGCATCGCAGGCGCATAGACCACGATGCCGGAGATCACCGCGACGCAGAACAAAATCCCCATCACGCCGAGAAACAGTTTTCCGGGCAACCCCGCGAACATATCGGTGTGCAGCTTCAGCATGATATATGTGAAGCGTCCGGTGACGTCCGGCGAATCCAGAAAGGCGCCGGTATGGACGTCGACGCGCGCAAGCCGGTTGTCGACCGGATTGGCGTTGATCGTCGGCCCGATCGACACCAGCAGCGCGTCGGGCTCGTCGCGATCCCATATCAGGAAGTGCGGCACCTGACCGGGAAACTTCGCCAGCGCATTGCCGACGGCCCGGTCGAGATTGGCCTGCGGCGTCCCCTCGGGAACGACGCTGGCCTTGACCTCCTCGTGCAACAGGTCATCGATCTCGTGATGAAAGATCAACGGCAGGCCGGTGATGCACAGCATCAGCATGAACGCGGTGCAGACGATGCTGGACCACTTGTGAACCCAGTGCCAGCGGCGAAGCGGCTTTGTGCTTGAGATCACGATACGCCCACCCACTCGGTTCATGAAATTTCCGGTGCCGTGCCCATCACTTCGTCACAAGCCGGGGCGCTGGTTCAGCGTTGAAGCTATACTTCAACGTCCCCAGCACGGCGCGGCCTTGGCCCAGCGTACAATACGGCAGGCCGGTGAAACACGATGCGACGTAATAACGGTCGGTGAGGTTTCGTGCGTTGACCTGCGCCGTCAAACCTTTCAGATCGGGCCGGAGATAAGCGAAATCGTAGCTGATCGATGCATCGACCAGCGTGTACGCCGGAATCGCCAGGGTGTTCGCGGCATCGCCAAAGGTTTCACCGACATAGCGCACACCCGCGCCGATACCGAGGCCTGCCACCGGCCCGTCGTACCAGGTGTATTTGCCCCACAGCGAGGCCTGCTCGCGCGCCGTGTTCACCATGACATTGCCGACATTGCCGACAGCGCTGGCGGTCACCTTTGGGTCGAGGTGGCTGTAGCCGGCGACGATCTCCAGTTCGCGCGTGATATTTCCCTTGGCCTCGAATTCGAAGCCACGGACACGCATCGCATCGGTTTGCGTATTGAACAGCGGATTGAGCGGGTCGGGCGTCAGAACGTCTTTCTGTCGGGTGTCGAAATACGCCGCCGTCAACATCAGGTTCGTACCGAGCGGCTGATATTTGACACCGAACTCGATATTGTCACCGGTGGTCGGCTTGAAAGTGTTGCCAAGGAAGCCCGCGCCGAGATTGGGCGTGAACGACGTCGAATAGGTGACATAGGGTGATACGCCGTTGTCGAACAGATAGTTCAGACCGACCCGGCCGGTCTGGGCCGAATCTCCGCGGGAGTAGCGGCCCGCCAACGGCCAGACGGCGGTGCTGGTGAACGCGGTGTTCACAACATCCTGCCGGCCGGACAAGGTCAGCCTGAAGCGATCGAGCTTGATCTGATCCTGCAGGTAGAAGCCAGCCTGACTCTGGACGTCATTTCGCTGGATGAACGGCGCGAGCGAGGGGAAGGACGGAATCGACGCGCCATAGACCGGATTCAAGGCGTCGATCGGCGTGAAGAAACCCGCCGGGGCGGGCGAGGTCGGGAATGGAAAAGCCTGGCGATAATCGGTGTCCGACTTCATGTAGGTGTAGTCGAAGCCCGCCAGCACCTTGTGGATCAGCGGTCCGGTGCGGAAGTCCGCCTGGAACTGATTGTCCAGCGCCACATTGCTGCTGTTCGCCAGCACGTAGTTATACGATCGCTTGGTCACGCTGTCGTTGACCATGCCTTCGGGGCGGATCGAGTGCAGGTTCTGATTTGCCTCGATGTAACGGAAGTTTTGCCGGAACTGGACGCTGTTGTCGAAGCGATGCTCGAAAACATAGCCGATCGCCTTCTGTTCCAGCCGGTATCCATCCGCGCCAGGCTCGCCGATGTAGGTGCTGCGATCGATGCGGCCGAGCGGATTGCCCGAGAGCGCGACCTGTCCCGGCACATATTGCTGATAGCCCTTGTTGTCGTTCACCTGATAGTGCGACAGAATCGTGAAGCTGGTGTCGATGCTCGGCCGCCATGTCAGGCTTGGCGCGATGAAGATCCGGTTATCCTGAACAAAATTGACGTCGGTGTTGCTCTGCCGGAACAATCCGACAAGACGATATAGCCACTGCCCGGCCGCATCCGCCGGGCCGCCGATGTCGAACGCACCCTGATAGCGATCCGAGGAACCAAAGTTGCCCTCGATGCTGTAGTGCGGCGATTCCTGCGGCCGCTTGCTGATCATGTTGATGATGCCGCCGGGATCGCTGGCGCCGTACAGCCCCGACGACGGGCCCTTCAGCACTTCGAGCCGCTCGAGTCCGTAGGTTTCGATTTTCGGCAGAGCGAATGTGGTCGCGTCCGCCGGCAATCTCAAACCGTCGAGATAACGCGGCGCATCAAAGCCACGCACCTTGAAGGAGTCGAAGAAGGTGTTCGCCCCGAACGCAACGGGAGTAACGCCCGGCGTGTACTCCAGCGCCTGCGACACGCTCTGCGCGCCTTGCGCTACCATCTGATCGCGGGTGACGACCGATACCGACTGCGGCGTTTCGATGATCGGCGTATCGGTCTTGCTGCTGGAAATGCTCTGCCTGGCGGAATAGCCGACCACCGGGCCGGTGCCGCGCTCCAGGACGCCAGCGCCGCGCCCTTGATCGGCGATAGTCCGCTGCGCCGGCACGGGCGCCGCAACGCGGCTGCTGCGTCGTGTGCGCGAGGCGCGGCGGCTCGGTTGCGCGCGACGCGTTATCTGTTGAGCGGGCGCAGTCACCGTGACGGCAGGAAGCTCCGAAGATTGCGCATAGGTTTCGTCGATACATCCCAACGACAGTGCGAGCATACTCGCGGCACCAAGAAGGCCAGCCTTGACCAGGCATAGATTCGACATTCAAATTTATCCTGCACATTCGCGCCGAGATGCTCGGCGTTGGTTTGGTCCTCCTTATCATCGTGAATGCGTTTGCCAGCCCCTCGGCGGTTAGAAGCTATTTAAAGGATGACGATCAATTCGCGAATGTCGCCAAATAACACGTGAATCCGCGCTGAACTGAGTTCTATCCTGTAGCGATTCTAAAACTCATCGCCCTGTAGCAATTCTAAAACTCATCGCGTCGAAGCGAACGGCGCGAACATGTTGATGCGCGGATCGGCTTCGCCTTCGGGATTATTTGTTCCGTGAATTTCCGAAGTTTACAGACCCACGCCACCGCCGCGCGCGAACCGCTTGCGAATGCGCAGCGACAGGCCGTCGCAAACATCGCGATAGGCTTGCAGGCGCTGCTCGCGATTTCCTTCGCTGGTGGTGGGATCCTGCGTCGGCCAGTATTCGACCTCGCTGGCGTGGGTGCGCGTCAATTCCAGCGCGCGGTGGTGCGCCTGCGGCGACAGCGTGATGATGAGATCGAAGTTGAGACCTTCCCAGTCATCGAGTTCCTCGAACGTCATCGGCCTGTGGCGCGAAATGTCCTGACCGAGTTCCGCCATCACCGCCACGGCGAACGGATCGAGTTCGCCTTTCTTCACGCCCGCCGAGCGCACATACAACGTGTGCGGAAACATCTGATGCAACAGGCTGGCGGCCATCGGCGAGCGGACGCTGTTCAGGCCGCATGCGAACAGCACGGCCTGCGGTTGGCGAACGCGCGGCGGCGCCGTCATCGATTACGACCACGCGTCGCGGCGTGAATGCTTGCGAAGCGTAGCCGCACAGCTTCGACGGATCATTTCTCGCCTTTCCAGTGCAGCACGCAAATCAGCGTGAAGAGCCGACGGGCGGTTTCGAAATCGACATAGACCTTGCCCTGAAGCCGCTCGCGCAAGGCGTTCGAGCCTTCGTCGTGAATGCCGCGCCGGCCCATGTCGATGGCCTCGATCTTGTCGGGCGTCGCGGTGCGGATCGCCTGATAATAGCTGTCGCAGATCATGAAGTAGTCTTTGACGACGCGGCGGAACGGCGTCAGCGACAACAGGTGGGCGACGACCGGTGTGCCGTCCTCGCGGCGGATGTCGAACATCAGGCGGTTGCCGGTGATGCCGAGATGCAGCGTGAACGGACCGCCCTGGGCGCCGTTCGGCGCGAAGACGTTCTGCTCGATCAGATCGTAGATGGCGATGGCGCGTTCGTGCTCGATATCCGGCCCGGAGCGTCCGATCGATTCTTCATCGAGCGTCACCGCGACGATGCGGTTTTGCGGATCATCCTCTGGGGATTGCTTGCTCATCGCAGGTTGAGGCGTCGTCCAATCGAGCGGGCATGGGCATCGAGACCCTCGGCCTTGCCGAGCGTCATCGCGGCTGGTCCCAGCGCCCGTAGCTGCTCCGGCCCGCATCGCAGAATCGACGTTCGCTTCATGAAGTCAAGTACGCTCAGTCCGGACGAGAACCGCGCCGAACGCGCCGTCGGCAGCACGTGATTGGAGCCGCCGACATAGTCGCCGATGGCTTCCGGCGTATGGGGGCCGAGAAAGATGGCGCCGGCGTTGCGGATCTTGCCGGCGAGGCCGTCCGGATCGGCGGTCATGATTTCGAGATGCTCGGCCGCGATGGCATTGGCCAGCCGCGCCGCTTCGTCGGGATTGCGCACCCGGATAATGGCGCCGAAGTCGTTCCATGAGGCGCGCGCGATCGCCTCGCGCGGCAGGGTCGCCAGTTGCGCCTCGACGGCGCGTCCGACCTCGCCCGCCAGATCGTCGTCATCGGTGATCAGGATCGACTGCGCGTTGGCATCGTGCTCGGCCTGGGCCAGCAGGTCGGCGGCGATCCAGTCGGCGTTGCCGGTGTGGTCGGCGATCACCAGCACCTCGGAAGGCCCGGCGATCATGTCGATGCCGACCTTGCCGAACACCTGCCGCTTGGCCGCCGCGACGTAGGCATTGCCCGGCCCGACGATTTTCGCCACCGGCGCGATCGTCGCGGTGCCGTAGGCCAGCGCCGCCACTGCCTGCGCGCCACCGACGCGATAGATTTCCGAGACGCCGCCAAGCTGTGCCGCCGCCAGCACCAGCGGGTTGAGCTTGCCGTCCGGCGACGGCACCACCATCACCACCCGCGCGACCCCGGCCACCTTGGCCGGCACCGCGTTCATCAGCACCGAGGACGGGTAGGCCGCGGAGCCACCCGGGACATACAGGCCGACCGCCTCGATGGCGGTCCAGCGCGAGCCGAGTTCAACCCCGAGCGCGTCGGTGAAGCGATCGTCCTTCGGCAACTGGCGGCGGTGGAACACCTCGATACGGTCGCGCGCCAGCTTCAGGGCGTCGAGCGTGGCCGGATCGCAGGCGCCGATTGCCGCCGCAATTTCGTCACCGGAAATCCGCAAGTTTCCCGCCGCGATATCCAGCCGGTCATACTTGCGCGTGGCCTCGAGCAGCGCCGCGTCGCCCCGCGTCGCGACATCGTTGACGATGGCGCGGGTCGCCCCCTCGATATCGGCAGAGACTTCCCGTTTGGTGGCGAGAAAGGCCTCGAAACGAGCGGTAAAATCGGCGTTGCGGCTATCGATGCGGATCGGCATATCGGTTTTCCAGAACCGTCCCTGGCTGAGCACGGCATCCTGCTCAATGACGCGACCGCAAATCGCCGTCAACCCTTTGTTTTCGCGGATTAAGTTAAACGCTCGCGCGAACGGTGCCGCACCGCTTGCGCCGCACCGTTATCCGCTGATGCGCTCGATGGTCGCGCCGCAAGCCGACAATTTGTCCTCAAGACGCTCGAAACCACGGTCGAGGTGGTAGACGCGGTTGACCATGGTTTCACCTTCGGCGACGAGGCCGGCAATCACCAGCGACACCGACGCACGCAAATCGGTCGCCATCACCGGTGCACCGCGTAGCTTCTTGATGCCCTCGACGATCGCCGTTTCGCCATCGAGCGAGATCCGCGCACCGAACCGCGCCAGTTCCTGCACATGCATGAAACGGTTCTCGAAAATCGTTTCGGTGATATGCGAGGAGCCTTCCGCGCACGCCATCAGCGCCATCAATTGCGCCTGCAAGTCGGTGGGGAAACCCGGAAACGGCGCTGTGGCGACATTAACCGCCTTGATGCCGGCACCGTTGCGGGTAACGCGAATGCCTTCGTTGTTGACGGTGATATTGGCGCCGGCCTGCATCAGCACATCCAGCGCCGATTGCAGCAATTCCGGCCGCGCGCCGGCGAGCTGGACATCGCCGCCGGTCATCGCAACCGCCATGGCATAGGTACCAGTCTCGATGCGATCCGGCAGCACGGGATGGCGTGCACCGTTGAGTCTGGCCACACCTTCGATGACGATGCGCGGCGTACCGGCTCCGGAAATACGCGCGCCCATCTTGTTCAGGCAATCGGCGACGTCGAGCACTTCCGGCTCGCAAGCGGCGTTGGTGATGACCGTCGTTCCCTTCGCCAGCGTCGCCGCCATCAGCGCCACATGGGTACCGCTGACCGTGACTTTCGGAAACTCAATCTCCGCGCCGCGAAGCCCGTCGCGCGCGGTGGCGACGGCATAGCCGCCGTCGATGCTGATTTCAGCGCCGAGTTTTTCCAGCGCCATGATCAACAGATCGACCGGGCGCGTACCGATGGCGCAACCGCCCGGCAGCGAAACTCTGGCCTCGCCCATCCGCGCCAGCAACGGCGCGATCACCCAGAAACTGGCGCGCATCTTCGACACCAACTCATAGGGCGCGGTGGTATCGATGATGTTCGCGGCAGAGATGTGCAGCGTCTGGCCCTGATATTCACTGTCGCCGGGGCGCTTCCCCACCGACATGATATCAACGCCATGGTTGCCGAGAATGCGCTGCAACTGGGCCACGTCGGCAAGGCGCGGAACGTTATCGAGGATCAGGGTCTGATCGGTCAGCAGGCTGGCGATCATCAAGGGCAGCGCTGCGTTCTTGGCACCGGAAATCGCAATTGTACCGTTGAGTTGATTGCCGCCGACGATGCGAATCCGATCCATACCGATTCCTGTTGTTGCTATGCACAAAGTATTAGGCGAACGCGTCCCCCATTGCAAAAGCCGGACCGCCGGATCTTGCAGATTTCCGCTGAGAGCTGGGGAACCCCACCCGGCCAAAAGCTCTGGTATTTGCGGCGATTTGATGGGTGGGGCAGGTCTTTGGGGTTGCTCGGGCCTCGAGACGGCCGGTATCCGCATTTCCTGCACTGGTTTTAGCAAACTCCCCGTGCCGGTTCTGGCAAACCGTGGCGCGCGACGGCCAGCGGACGATGCGTATCCCACCCGCGGGACGCGTTATTAGCGAGGGACGCGTTATTCGCGCGGCCTGCCCTGCCCTCCCGCCGTCACACCGGGCCGGACGGCGTTCATGCACCCGTCACGCCGTGCGCGGTGATTATTCGCTTGAGGCTCCCGCGCGCCCCGCAGCGCCATCCGCCAGCTCTGCAACGTCCGTGACCTCGTGAATCTCGTGCTCGTCGATTTCCAGAACTTCCTGGCGCCCGCGCGCCTGCGACTTCCGGCGCTTGAGATTCTCGCGCAAGGCCAGCTTGAGCCGATCCCGCCGCCGATTGTTTTCGGCCGAGGCAACGGAAGATTGATTCACGATATTCGACGGATCAGGCATGGTGAGGCATGTGGCTGCGATGATCCCGCAATTCTAGCCCCGTTTCGCGTCCGATGGAATCGAAAGCAAAGCTCCAGCTTTTTGATGTGACGCGTTTTCTTGACGCGAACCGGCATCCGCTTCGCTCGAAAGCGCTATAATAGTCCCGGCGACCGAGTGAACCTCTCCGGGAGATATATGCAATGAATCCGACACCCGCGCTGGCGGCGCTGCCGCAGCAATCCATCACCCGCTGGCACCAATTCGTCTCAACACGAAATGAAAGCCTTCTGCCGTCGCTCCTGGCTGAAAACGTGGTGTTCCGGTCGCCCGCCGTCCATGCTCCAATTCCCGGCCGCCCCGCCACGCTCCTGGTATTGAGCACGGTGGTGCAGATTTTTGAGAATTTCCGCTACGAGCGCGAATTCGTTTCGGGCAGCCACGATGTGGCGCTCGAATTCGCCGCAAATATCGGCAAGTTTGAATTGAAAGGGATCGATCTGATCAAATTCAACGCCGCCGGCGAAATGTCCGACTTCGAGGTCATGATCCGCCCCCTCAAGGCGCTGCAGGCGCTCGCGGAGGCGATGGGGAACCGGATCGGACCTCAGTTGATGGCCTTGAAAACACCCGCAAACGTGCGCTGAACGCCGAATTTCGGATGATCTTCCCAAATCATGGCGTCCGCGCTTGCGCGCCAAGGTGCCTTGTGGCAAGGATCGGCCGCGTTGGTGAAGCCCTTTCCGGCTGATTCCTGACGTGGCGTATGCTGCCGTAGCTCAGTGGTAGAGCACTTCATTGGTAATGAAGAGGTCGACAGTTCAATCCTGTCTGGCAGCACCACCTACCTTGTTGAAATCATTGTCATTATAGATCTGATGTCGCCGGAATCGCGTCGAATCGGAAACCTGCTTCCGAGCCGACGGTCTACTTCTTTGCCTTGGCGGCAGCCCGCGCATCGGCGATCGCGCGCTCGAACTGGGCCATGGTGAGGATGCCCGGCACCCGGAACTTGCCGACAATGAACGATGGCGTGCCGCGAAAACCGAACGCCTTGGCCTGCGCATCATTTCGCGCCAGAACCGCATCGATCGCCGCTGCGTTGGTTGCAAGATCACGCGTCGCCCGGTCGACATCGATGCCTACGCCCGCCAGCAACTCCCGGGCCCCGGCCTCCGTCAGCCGCGCATTCAGTCCGATCATGGCGTCATGCGCCTCGATGTACTTTTGTTGATAACGCGTGGCCAGCGCCATTCGCGCGGCATAGATCGATGCGCCGCCCAGAATCGGCCAGTCCTTGAACACCAATTTCAGGTTGCCGTCGTCCTGCGCAACCTGACGCAGTTCCGGCTCGATCTTGCGGCAGTACGGACACTGATAGTCGAAATACTCCACGATAGTGATGTCGCCGCCGGCATTGCCCGCTGATGGAATATCCGGATCGCGCAGCACCGCCGCTTCCGTCAGCACGTCGTCCTCGGTCGCCGCCTGCACACGGGAGCCAGCCATGCCGAGGGCTCCCACCGCCAGCCCGAGCGCGCCAAGCGCCTGACGGCGAGTAGGACGCGCGGCTGCAAGCAAAAACGGCGGAGACTTGATGTGCATCGTTCTGACCATTGTGTTCCGGACCGGCTCAAAATTCGCCGGGCGTATCCCTAAGATAGTGCGAGACTGTGAACCAGCATATAGAGCCCGACGCAAACGATAATTGTCGCGAACACGATATTGAGAAGACCGCGGCGATCAGCCAGTAGCCTCGCGGAGCGAACGCCAAGCCAGCCGCCTCCAATGCCTCCCACCACGAAAAGGCCCGCCAGTGGCCAGGCCACAAGGCCCGAATAGGCGTAACTTGCCGCCGTGGTGGTGCCGAAGGCCGTGACCGCCACCAATGAAGAACTGACCGCATTCAGAATTGACATGCCGGTCGCCAGCATCAGCGCCGGGACGATAAGAAATCCGCCACCGATGCCAAAGAAGCCCGACAGCATGCCGGCCATCAACCCGAGGCCGGCAAGAGCGGGAAAATTCGACCAGTTCAGCCGGGTATCGAGATTGCCGATCCGCGACCGCGTCTTCAGCATCAGCACCGCGATCACCAGCATGACGATCGCGAACAATGCCAGCAGCTTGTTCCCATCGAGCATCTTGCCGAAAATCGTTCCGACGAAAGCGCCGGCCATGCCGAACACGGCAAATGTCAGAGCGCAGGCCCAGCGGACGTTACCGCCTCGGGCATGATGGCCGAGATTGATCGCCGCGTTGACAGCCACCGCCAAGGCACTGGTGCCGATCGCCACGTGCGCACTCGGCACACCGACCACATAGACCATCAACGGCACCGCCAGCACCGAGCCGCCACCGCCAACCAGGCCGAGCGAGAAGCCAACCAATCCGCCACTCAACAGCCCCAGCAGGTCCTGGGCCAACGACAGCGTCATGCTGCGGACCGGACGATGGAAACCCCTGCAACAGCGGACCCGGCTACGGCGGATCTGGCAAACCACATTCGAAACCACCGCATCGGAGCAGGTCCATTGCTATTGCCGGGAGCCTGTGTTCGCCGGCTGATCGAGGAAGCGACCCGGAGTTCTTTCGGTCCCGATGAAAACAGAACCGGAACGCCATGATTTGATTTGACGCGTCTTCTTCGCGCGAACCGGTATCCACTTCGCTTGATCCGATGGTGGCATGTGTTCTGGCCTATGATCAAGCCATTATATGGAATTTCCTTCTACATAATTGCTGCGATGGAGGATTTTCTAATACACGATGACGTATCAGCGAGCCAGCAACGTGACCAGCACCGGCACGATCAGCGAGGTCAGGAGCGCATTGAGGCTCATCCCCACCCCGGCAAAAACGCCGGCGACGGTATCGACCTGAAATGCCCGCGCCGTGCCGATGCCATGCGCCGCAAGCCCCGCAGCAAATCCCCTGGCGCGAAAATCGGTAATCCGGAACAGGTTCATCAACGGTGTTACGACGACGGCCCCGGTAATGCCGGTGAGGATCACGGCGATGGCGGTGATCGAAGGATTGGCGCCGAGCGATTCGCTGATTCCCATCGCAACGCCGGCGGTAACCGATTTCGGTGCCAAAGCCAGTACGACGCCTTGCGGCAGGCCGGCAATTTGAGCCAGCACGATAATCGAAACGATCGCCGTGATTCCCCCGGCCAGGACCGCGACCGCCATCGGCAGGATCGCCGAGAGCACCACCTTGCGATTCTCGTAGAGCGGGACCGCCAACGCCACGGTCGCGGGACCGAGCACGAAGTGGACAAACTGCGCACCGTTGAAATACTCCGGATAGGGAGTGCCGGTCAGCAGCAGGATCAACCCGATCACCCAGACGCTGTGCAATACCGGATTGGCCAGCGGATTCCGCTTCGTCGCGGCTGATACGGCATCGGCGGCCGCGTACACCAGCAACGTCACCGTGAGCCAGAGCAGCGGGTTCTGGGACAGGTAAACCCAGAGGGAGAACGGACCAGCCGTAGCGCCGCTGTTCATGGCGCACTCCGCCAACGCGCAAGCAGACGGCTGGTGATGATGAACGCGGCCACCGTCACCAACAGCGTGATGGCAACTGAAATCACCAGAATGACGAAAATGGCGACGCCGTGTTCGGATATCAGGTCGAGTTGCTGCACGACACCGACACCGGCGGGCACGAACAGCAACGACAGGTGCGCCAGCATTCCGCTCGCGGCGCTTTCCACGCCACCGTTACCAAGCGGCCCATGCCGCAACAGACCGATCCGATCGCGGCCCTGTAGCAAAATGAGCAATACGACAAGACCGACAACAGGTCCGGGGATCGGCCACCCGAAACCCCGGACGAGAATCTCGCCAAGTAACTGGCACAGCAGTATCAGACCGAGACTCGCGATCATGGTTCGCTGCTATGCCAGTATGACGAGGCTAAGTTGGGAAAGCCCGACGGCTCACGCCGCGCCTTTCAGCCGCTTGGTGCATTGGCTGTAGTATCCGCCGCCCTTCTGGATCCACTTCAGCCCACCATTGGCATTGGCGGCCTTGTTGGCGTTGTATTGATCGACGCATGTATGCATCCGCGCCTTGCCGGCGCTTTCCTTAGCGTATTTCGGATCGACCGATTGCGGGAATACGGCATTACCAACAGCAGCTGGCGCGGCCATTGGTTTGGCGGGAGCCGCAGCGGTCTTGGGCGTAGTGGCGGGGGCTGCAGCAGGCGCCGCGGCCGTCGCCGAAGCGCCACATTCAGCCTTACGGAAGTCGTTCCATTTCTGGCCGTTCAGGGTTCCCGCGGTTTTAGCCGCCTGATACTTGGCACTGCATTCCTGTGAAGTCAGCGCATGCGCCGGCATCGCCACGGAAAGCATCGCGAAGCTGGAAACCGCCACCGCACAGAGCAATTTCGAATAGTTAGTCATCGTGATTTCTCCTTGGGCTATACCGGTCGACAGTCTGCTTATCCTAAACCACGGTTAGCGCGTTTCAACGGCGACCGGCTGGCCCCCGGCAAATTTTTGTGAAGCGACGGGGCAACGCAACAGCGATTTATTCACCCGCGGTTCAGCATCGCAGCGCGACGTTGCGTGCCCCTCTAACCGCAGGTGATACCATGATCCGATTATCTTCGTTCGCTCTCGCGACTGCAGCCGCTGCCTTCCTGCTCGCCGCTCCCGCTACCGCACAAACGGCAGCTCCGGCTCCGGCGGCAAAATCCGCACCGATGGCAAAGCCCGCACCAGCAACAGCCCCGAAAGCCAAGGCCGAACGTACCGCGGCTTCGCTGGAATGTTCCAAACAGGCTGATGCCAAAGGTCTGCACGGCAAGGAGCGCAAGAAATTCCGCGCCGATTGCAAAAAGAGCGGCGGCAAAGCCAACTAACCGGCATCGACTGACAAGATCGGCCCCAGCGAATGCGATCGAGCCGTGCATCGACTCGATCGCGGCTGGGGCCACCGGCCCGATGACTTACAACGCATGCAGGCGCATCGCCGCTGCGCGCGCGGTACATTTGTCGGTACTGCCGGGATCTGCGATATAGCGCGTCAATGCCCAAGGTTCCTCCCAACAGCAAATCGAAATTACCGCACTTGCTTGAAACGCTGGTCCTCGGGATTGGCGGCGGCCTGTTGTTCCAATGGGCGCAGCTTCCCGGTGGATTGATCTCCGGTGCGATGATCACGGTGGCGATCGCGGCATTCGCGGGCAGACCTCTCGGCCTGCCGCCCATCGTCACACAATCGATTCTCGTCCTGCTCGGCATCTCGCTGGGATCGCTGGTCTCGCGCCAGCTCCTGCAGCACATGGGCACATATCCGATGACAATTTCGTTGCTGGCCCTGGCAACGTTCTGTGCCACGTTCGGCAGCAGCCTTTACCTGCAACGCATCCACGGTTGGGACCGGACATCGGCACTCCTCGCGGGCAGCCCCGGCGCGTTGTCGCAAATCGTCATACTGGCGGCCGAGAAGGGCGCGAACGTCCCGGCCATCGCGGTGGTGCAGACCATGCGGGTCATCATCCTGACCGCGGGCCTTCCCTTGCTGTTGGCCGCCACCGGACTGATCTCGCCATCGCCGCCAACGGTACAGGCCGCCATCGCCACACCTATCGAGCTGGGTATCCTGGTAATAGCATCGGTCGCGACCGCGCTATTGCTGCGCCAGGTCAAATTTCCGGCGAGCTGGATGTTCGGCGCCATGCTTGGTTCGGCGCTGTTGCACGGCTCCGGCACGATCGAAGGGGGCTTGCCGCCCTGGCTGCGCGCGGCGGCCCTGATCGGTATCGGCGCGTTGATCGGAACGCGGTTCGCCAGGATTTCCGCACGCACCGTGCTCAGCCATATCAGCGCGGCGCTGGGATCGTTTGCCGTGGCGGTCGCGATATCGGCGTTGTTCGTAGCGATCATCGCCCTTACGACATCGATCCGGCCGAGCGACGTTATCGTGGCATTCGCGCCGGGTGCCATGGACGCCATGCTGGCTCTCGCATTGACGCTGCACATCGACCCGATCTTCGTCGGCGCGCATCACCTGTCGCGATTCATCTTTGTCAGCGTCGCGACGCCCGGCATCATTCATCTGTTCGGGAAGCCGCAGGAAGATGTCGACGACTAGAGTTTTCGCCACAAATAGGGAAGCGCGAAAAGCTCTAATGACGGCGCGACAACCGCTTGAGGCCGAGCAGCGCCAACGCCGCCATCAGCAACGAGATGAGGACGTTATAGCCGGCCAGCGAGAGGCCGAGGAAACGCCACTGGACTTCATCGCAGCGGACCACCTTCACCGTGTCGAGCCGCGACAGCAAGCTTCCGGCGCTGCCAAGATCGACGACCGGCCCGCTGCAATCGGTCGGCCCCTGCCACCAGTGCCACTCGACACCCGAATGATAGCCGCCAAGCACGGCATTGCAGAGTGCCGCCAGTACCAGCGCCACCAGGCCCGCATACACCAGCGAGCGCGGCGCACGGCGTGCAGCCGCAATCGCGACGACGATCCCTAACGGGACCGCGAGGTAATAGGCGTAGCGCTGTTCCAGACAGAGCGGGCATGGCCGAACATCGAGCACCAGTTGAAAAAACCACGCACCCGCCAAGGTCGCTGCCGCGATCAGGGCGATAAGCGCCGGATAGAGCGTCACTGAGCTGGCATCCCGTCGAAGCGGCGCCGGATTCGCTGCGGTTTGTATCGTCATCAGGCATTCCCAGTTATGACATCGTCCTATCTTGCATCGCCGATACTGTCGAGATCGCGGCGATCACACCGCGGTGACACTGTCATCCAATCCGGCAACGCTGAAACGGCGGAGACAGCGGCGCTATTGATAGGCAGCAACGATGTCCGATACCGCCCGCTCCAGTTGCGTGGCCGTCGAGCACTGCCGCACGACCCCGCAGAACGTGGCATAACGCGGCATTTCGGAATCGCCCCAGCCCCAGGCCATGCGCCCTTCGGGGTTGAGCCAGACCAGACGCTTTGATCGTTCCGATATCTGGCGGAGGATATCGGCGCGTGGATCGAGGTTGTTGGTTCGCGCATCGCCGAGAACGATCACCGTCGTTTTCGCCGTCACCGTGTGCATCCAGCTTTTCTCGAAGTCGACCAGCGAATTTCCATAGTCGGACGAGCCGAAGCCCACCTTCGACATGATTTCGCTCATCGCCTCTTCCGGCGATTTGGTGTCCAGAATGTCGCTGACCTCGATCAAATGGCCGGAGAAGGCGAACGAGCGTACATCGTCCACCACCTCATGGAGACTATGGATCAGCAGCAGGAAAAAGTCCGAAACCTGCGCCACCGACCCGCTGACATCGCACAACGCTACGATTTTCGGACGATCGCGGTGTCGACGCTTCCACGAAATCAGAAATGGAACGCCGCCCCACGCCGCATTTCGCCGCAGCGTCCGCCGAATATCGAGATGCCCGCGACGCTGGCGTTTGCGGGGCTTGCTATAGCGTTCGCGCAGCCGCCGCGCGATCTCACGGATGAGCGTTTTCATCTGCTCGATCTGCCGTCGCTCGAGCCGGGCGAGTGGCGCGCTGCGGAGAATTTCGTTGCGAAGGTTTTCGGATTCCTCGCGACCGTACAGCAGCAAGGCCTGCGTCACCACGTCCCGCACGTTTTCGCGCAACGCCTCGGTCGCAGCTGCGAGCCGCTCCGCCTGCGCGGGGTGACTGGCCGTCAACTGGTCCAGATCGTCGCGCAGCCGCTGGATGCCCAGTTGATCGAGTATCCGCGTCGAAAAAATGCCGCGTTGGGTGAAATAGCGAATCTCGGAGAGCGACGCCGCATTGGCTGCACCGGCCATCGCGGCGGCGAGAGCATTGCGATCCTGCGACAACAACATCTGCGCAAGCTGGCCAAGCTCCGGTGCTTGCGCGTTGACACCGGCATCGCCCCCCGCTGCGTCGCCCGCCTGGGAATTCGGCGTGGCCGCCTCGTCCGGATTTTCCTGCCCTGCGTCACGACCCGCGTCCGGCCGGCTGAAGAACAGGTCGAAGCACTCGCCGAGCGACCGCTTTTCGTCCTCGCTCTTGGCCAGCGTCAGCAGCAGCGTATCCCGCAATATCGTGCGATCGGAAAATCCGACGTCGGCCACAGCCTTCATCGCATCGATGCTTTCTGCGGGCGACAGCCGGATGCCCGCGCCGCGCGCGGCCCGAAAGAAACGATGCAGTTCCTCGCGCATCAGCCGAATACGCCGCGGCGATCGGCTCGGGCGACAAACGTCGTCACTTGCGGCATCGTGGTCTCGATGTCGGCCTCATACTTCAGCAGGACGTTGAGTGTGTCCCTGATCGTCTCCTGGTCCAATTCCGATGCCTGCATCAGCACCAGCACCCGCGCCCAATCGATCGTTTCACTGACCGAAGGCAGTTTCTTCAAATCCAGCGTGCGAACCTGATTGATGAATCCGACGATCTGTTTGCGCAACGTCTGCGAAATGCCGGGCACGCGGCTTTCGACGATGCGCTCCTCCAGCTTCTGCTCGGGAAAACCGATATGCAGATGCAGGCAGCGGCGCTTCAGCGCGTCACTGAGGTCGCGTTCGCCATTCGAGGTCAGGATCACCATGGGCTTCACGACCGCCGTTACGGTTCCCAGTTCGGGAATGCTGACCTGATAGTCCGACAGGATTTCCAGTAGCAGGGACTCAAACTCGGCGTCTGATTTGTCGATCTCATCGACCAGCAACACGCATCCCTTCGGCTGCTCCAGCGCCTGCAGCAGCGGTCGCGGCTCGACGAACTCCTTGGAGAAAAACACGTCGCCAAAATCGTGCAGCCGAGCGAGTGCCCCGGACAGCGTCTCCGCGCCGCCGAGCACCTCGCCGAGCTTGTCTTTCAAGATCTGGGTGTAGAGCAACTGCTTGGCGTATTTCCATTCGTACAGCGCCTTGGCTTCATCAAGGCCCTCGTAGCACTGCATGCGGATCATCTTCATCCCGCGCCACGCCGCGAGCGCCTTGGCCAGTTCGGTTTTACCGACGCCGGCCGGCCCTTCCACAAGGATCGGCTTCTCGATGCGTTCGGCGAGATAGACCGCCGTCGCGATCTGCCGGCTGGCGATATAACCTGCCGAAGCCAATCCGCTGACAACCGCATCGATCGAACTGGCAGGCAGATTATTGTTGGTCACTATATGCTCCATGGAATGGCCGCGTCCGACGGCGACGCTAGAGCCTTTTCGCTTCCGATGGAATCAGAAGCGAAGCTCCAGCCATTTGATTGGACGCGTTTTCTTGACGTGAACCGGCAGCCGCTTCGCCCGAAAGCACCATAGCGGACCGGAGGGATATCGACTTCGCGCCAAAACGCCAGTGTAGACTCATCCTCGGCCGGGACCACAGCGACTGGGATCGTCAATTCCCGGATGGGGGCGAAGGGGCGTGGCGGCGGGTCGCGGGACGGTGGCGGAGGGAGTGGGATTCGAACCCACGGTACGGTTTCCCGCACACACGCTTTCCAAGCGTGCGCCTTAAGCCACTCGGCCATCCCTCCGGACGCCTTCTCATGACGGTCGCCGGCGACTTTTGCAAGTGATGGCTGCACCCGCCGGACGATTTCCGCCGGCGATGCGTCGCTATCGACCGGTTATAGCCCCGTATGGGATCGCGGGCCCGACACCAGAATTGATTAATGCATTGCCGTAGTGCTGAGCTGGGTCTGGATGCTCTTGAAGTGATCGAGCCGCTCGATTTCGCGATCGAGCTCATGCCCCGGCTCGCCGTTCTTGAGCTTCTCTTCCATCTCTTCGATCTGGCTCGCGAACGCAGCGCGGTCCAGTTCTTCCATTGAAGTGGCGACATCGGCCAGCACGGTGAGGCCGTTTTCGGAGACTTCAGCGAGGCCGCCAAGCACGATGATCTTCTGACGTGAACCGCCGGTGATGATCGTGAGAATTCCCGGCCGGATCACCGCGACAACCGGCGCGTGGCCGGCCAGCACACCGAAATCGCCCTCAATGCCGGGAACGTCGACCTGATCGACTTCACCCGAGAAGGCAAGCTTTTCCGGAGAAACAAGATCAAAGTGGAAGGTGGCCATGGCACGCGATCTCTCTCTTCACCTCTCCCGCTCGCGGGGAAGGTCGGCCGGCAAAGCCGGTCGGATGGGGGCTCTTACGCAGAGGAGGCAAGGCCCCCTCGCAAGGCCCCCTCCCCAACCCTCCCCCGCAAGCGGGAGAGGGAGCGCGCCGCAAATGCCGCAGCGCTGATGTTCATCGGGCCTTAGGCCGCTTCAGCCGCGAGCTTCTTGCCCTTCTCGACGGCTTCTTCGATGGTGCCGACCATATAGAAGGCCGCTTCCGGCAGGTGATCGTACTTGCCTTCGCACAGACCGCGGAACCCCTTGATGGTGTCCGCGAGATCGACGAACTTGCCCGGCGAGCCGGTGAAGATTTCAGCAACGAAGAACGGCTGCGACAGGAAGCGTTCGATCTTGCGGGCGCGGGCCACGGCGATCTTGTCCTCTTCCGACAGTTCGTCCATGCCGAGAATGGCGATGATGTCCTGCAGCGACTTGTAGCGCTGCAGCACCTGCTGAACCATGCGCGCGGTCTGGTAGTGCTCCTCGCCGACGATCAGCGGCGACAGCATGCGTGAGGTCGAGTCGAGCGGGTCCACCGCCGGATAGATGCCCTTTTCGGAGATGGCGCGGTTCAACGTCGTGGTCGCGTCCAAGTGGGCGAACGATGTGGCGGGCGCGGGGTCGGTCAAGTCGTCGGCCGGAACGTAAATGGCCTGAATCGAGGTGATCGATCCCTTGGTGGTGGTGGTGATGCGCTCCTGCAGCGCGCCCATGTCGGTCGCCAGCGTCGGCTGATAACCCACCGCCGACGGAATACGTCCGAGCAGCGCCGACACTTCCGAGCCAGCCTGGGTGAAACGGAAAATGTTGTCGACGAAGAACAGCACGTCCTGGCCCTGGTCGCGGAAATGCTCGGCGACGGTGAGACCCGACAGCGCGACGCGGGCGCGGGCGCCCGGAGGCTCGTTCATCTGGCCGTACACCAGGGCGCACTTGGAGCCCTCGCCGCCGCCCTTCTTGTTGACGCCGGACTCGATGAACTCGTGATAGAGGTCGTTGCCTTCGCGGGTACGCTCGCCGACACCGGCGAACACCGAGTAACCGCCGTGCGCCTTGGCGACGTTGTTGATCAGTTCCTGAATCAGCACGGTCTTGCCGACGCCGGCGCCGCCGAACAGGCCGATCTTGCCGCCCTTGGCGTAGGGCGCCAGCAGGTCGACGACCTTGATGCCGGTGACGAGAATTTCCGCTTCGGTCGACTGGTCGGTATAGGACGGCGCTTCCTGATGGATGGCTCGCATGCCTTCCGACTTGACCGGGCCCTGCTCGTCGACCGGCTCGCCGATGACGTTGATGATGCGACCGAGCGTACCAACCCCAACCGGCACCATGATCGGGTTGCCGGTGTCGTTGACTTCCTGGCCGCGCACCAGACCTTCAGTGGTATCCATGGCGATGGTGCGCACGGTCGATTCACCGAGATGCTGCGCGACCTCGAGAACAAGGCGATGGCCCTGGTTCGTGGTTTCGAGCGCGTTCAAAATCGCCGGCAGATGCCCTTCGAACTGCACGTCGACGACGGCGCCGATGACCTGCGTGATTCGTCCGGTCTGGTTGGCAGGTGTAGCCATGGAAACTATCTCCTCAAAGTCTGAAACTTAGACGGCGGTCAATTTGACGGGCACATTGCCCTTGGTCGCCTTGGAATAGGGACAGATGGTGTGAGCGTCTTCGATCAGCGCTTGCAATTTTGCCTTGTCGGCGCCGGGGAGCGATACCTTCAATTCGGCTGCGAGCGAGAACGCGCCGTCATTGATGTTGAGCGTGACTTCGCAGGTAACCTTGGCGGCCTGACCGTCGAGGCCGTGCTTCTTGGCCAACACCAGAATGGCCTGGCCGAAACAGGCTGACCAGCCGAGCGCAAACAACTGCTCCGGATTGTGGCCATCGCCCGCACCGCCCAGATCCTTCGGCAACGCCATGGCCAGCGCCAGCGCGCCGCCATCGAGTACGGCACGGCCGTTGCGGCCGCCCGATGTTGTTGCCTTGGTGACATAAGCCATGCTTTGCCTCCTCAGATCGCTTCGGCACCGGAGATGATTTCGATCAGCTCCTTGGTAATCATCGCCTGTCGCGTGCGGTTGTAGATCAAGGTCTGCTTGCGGATCATGTCGCCGGCGTTGCGCGTGGCGTTGTCCATTGCGCTCATCTGCGCGCCATAGAACGAGGCGTTGTTTTCCAGCAGCGCCCGGAAAATCTGAACCGCGAGATTTCGCGGCAGCAGACCGGTCAGAATTTCATCTTCTTCCGGCTCGTATTCATACGACGTCTTGGCACCGGCGTTGACGGCAGGGGCTTCGACCACCAGCGGGATCACCTGCTGGGCCGTCGGCACCTGCGAGATCACTGACTTGAACCGCGAATAGAACAGCGTGCAAACGTCGAATTCGCCGGCCTCGAAGCGGGCGATTACCTTCTTGGCGATATCCTCGGCATTGACGAAACCAAGCTGGCGCACCGAACGCAACTCGACGTTTTCGATAATCTGCTTGTCGAAGGTTCGGCGAAGCTGATCGTAGCCCTTGCGGCCGACGCAGAAGAACTTGACCTCTTTGCCCTGGTTCATCAGCGCCAGGGCTTTTTCGCGCGCGAGCCGCACGATCGAAGAGTTAAAGGCGCCGGAAAGGCCACGCTCGCCGGTGCACACCAGCAGCAGGTGAACCTGATCGCGTCCGGTGCCGGACAACAACGCTGGCGCGCCGGGCGAACCTGCCGCGGCAGTGGCGATGTTCGAGATCACCGCATCCATCCGCTCGGCGTAGGGCCGCGCGGCTTCCGCCGCCGTCTGCGCGCGGCGCAGCTTCGACGCCGCGACCATCTGCATGGCCTTGGTGATCTTCTGCGTCGCCTTGGTCGAGGCGATGCGAACACGCATATCTTTTAGGCTAGCCATCTCTGCCCCGTATTCTACATCGTCATCCCGAGGTAGCCGCTCTTAAGCGACCCTCGAAGGATGATTGCCTTGCCGTCGTCCTTCGAGGCTCGCTACGCTCGAACCTCAGGATGACGGCATACTTCCATCAAGCAAATGTCTTGGCGTAACCCTCGACCACACCCTTGAGCTTGCCAGCGAGATCGTCGCTCAGGTCACGGGTGTCACGAATCCCGTTGAGGATATCGACATGCTTGCCGCGCAACAGCGCCAGCAAACCGTCCTCGAACGAGCGCACCTTGTTGACCGGCAGCGGATCGAGATAGCCGTTGACGCCGGCATAAATCACCACGACCTGCTCTTCCATCTTCAGCGGCGAGAACTGCGGCTGCTTGAGGAGCTCCGTCAGGCGCGAACCGCGATTGAGCAGACGCTGCGTCGAAGCATCGAGGTCGGAGCCGAACTGCGCGAACGCCGCCATTTCGCGGTACTGCGCCAGCTCGCCCTTGATCTTGCCGGCGACCTTCTTCATCGCCTTGGTCTGCGCCGACGAACCGACGCGCGACACCGACAGACCGACGTTCACCGCAGGCCGGATGCCTTGGAAGAACAGATCGGTTTCGAGGAAGATCTGACCGTCGGTGATCGAAATCACGTTGGTCGGAATGTAGGCCGACACGTCGTTGGCCTGGGTCTCGATGACCGGCAACGCCGTCAGCGAACCGTTGCCATGCTCGTCGTTCAGCTTCGCCGCACGCTCCAGCAGGCGGGAGTGCAAGTAGAACACGTCGCCCGGATAGGCTTCGCGGCCCGGCGGGCGGCGCAGCAGCAGCGACATCTGGCGGTAGGCCACAGCCTGCTTCGACAAGTCGTCGTAAATGATAACTGCATGCATGCCGTTGTCGCGGAAGTATTCACCCATAGTGCAGCCGGTGAACGGCGCGATATACTGCATCGGCGCCGGATCGGACGCGGTCGCCGCGACGACGATCGAATACTCCAGCGCGCCTTGCTCCTCGAGCACCTTCACGAACTGGGCGACGGTCGAACGCTTCTGACCGATCGCGACGTAAACGCAATAGAGCTTCTGACCTTCGGGAGCCCCGGCAACGTTCAGCGGCTTCTGGTTCAAAATGGTGTCGAGCGCAATCGCGGTCTTGCCGGTCTGACGGTCGCCGATGATCAGCTCGCGCTGGCCGCGGCCGACCGGGATCAGCGCGTCGACGGCCTTGAGGCCGGTCGCCATCGGTTCGTTGACCGACTTGCGCGGAATGATGCCGGGCGCCTTGACGTCGACCCGCTTGCGTTCGGTTGCCTGGATCGGCCCCTTGCCGTCGATCGGATTGCCGAGCGCGTCAACGACGCGGCCGAGCAGACCCTTGCCGACCGGCGTATCGACGATGGCGCGGGTGCGCTTGACGGTCTGGCCTTCCTTAATTTCGCGGTCAGCGCCGAAAATGACGATACCGACGTTATCGGTTTCGAGGTTCAGCGCCATGCCGCGCGTGCCGTTCTCGAACTCGACCATTTCACCGGCCTGGACATTGTCGAGGCCGTAGACGCGGGCGATACCGTCGCCGACGGACAACACCTGTCCGACTTCCGAAACCTCAGCCTCCTGGCCGAAATTCTTGATCTGGTCCTTGAGGATCGCGGAAATTTCCGCGGCGCGGATGTCCATCAGCCTGCCTCTTTCATCGCGTGCTTAATCGAATTGAGTTTGGTGCGAAGCGAACTGTCCACCATGCGGCTACCGAGCTTGACGACAAGCCCGCCGATAATGGACGGATCGACCTTCACGTTGAGGACGACATCCTTGCCCGTCACCGACTTCAGTGCGGCCTTGAGGGTGTCGAGATTTGTGTCGCTCAGCTTTTCCGCGACCGTCACGTCGGCGGTCGCTTCGCCCTTGAATTTGGCGACCAGGGCGCGGAACGAGGTAATCGCGTCCCGGATAATGAAAAGGCGACGGTTGGCCGTCAGCAATTTGATGAAGTTGGCGGCGATGCCAGCGATCCCGGCCTGCTCCAGCACGGCGGAGAGCGCCTTGCCCTGCACTTCCGACGTGAAGACGGGGCTGCGCACCAATCGGTTCAGATCCTGACTTTCGGCCAGAATCGCATCGAACTTGTCGAGGTCGGCCTTCACGGCATCGACCGATTTCTGGTCGCGCGCCAGTTCAAACAAAGCCATCGCATAGCGACCGGCGACGCCGGAAACGGGTTGATCTTCTGCTGCCACTCGCGCGCTCTTTAAGCTGTCAAACTCGCAAGGGTAAAACCGTCGCCGGGAATTGCGGCGCCAATCGATCTAACCCTTTGGAATTCAAGCGGGACTTCGATTCTCAGCCGGGACCGTGTGCCCCGACAACGCTAAAATCGCGGCCTTGCTAACATAGCGCGCGCGCACGTGCAACATAAGGCCCGCGAACGGCGATGCCATGTCGCATGTTATCGCCATCGCATTTTTTGGCAGCGCGAATTCCTGCGCCTTTGCGCGAACATCTGCTGCAATGGGACGCCGCCGGAGTGACGACTGATGCACCGTCGCGTCGCCGATCGACCCGGCGATTGAACATCGTGCGCGCCCATAAATGACGTCAGCAAAAGCAGACCCGGAATACTTGGTTGCTGCCCGCACTTACAATATAGATTGAGATTTCTACAATAAAGTGAAGTATATTATAAATACTATCAAGTTAACTATAGGAACTAATAAAATCCGCTGAATCGACAGACTCAGTCACAAGATATTTCAAAGCCGCATTGCTTGTGTTACCTGCCAATTTTACGCCTTATTAAGCAGTCAACGCTGCCGCCACAAAATCGGGACGGGGGTTCCACTTGTCGCATAGGCGACAATACTTGTCTGAGGGACATCATTTATGCTTCGATCCGAAACATCTGCATTGCGACAACTGGGCCGATCTCGCACGACAGTCACCCTGGTCGCCGCAAGTCTCTTGCTTGGCGCAGGCATCACCCAGGCTTCCGCGAAATCCCGGCATCATCGCCACCATCATCATCACAAGCAGACTGCCCAAACTCCGCAAAACTCCTGGCTCGATGCCAACGCATCGATCGGTCCGACCAGCCGCCGCAGTTTTTCGGGCGTCGCCTCCTACTACGGCAATGAAGCGGGCAACCGAACCGCTTCCGGCCAGCGCTTCAATCAGCACGCCATGACCGCCGCCCACCGTTCGTTGCCGTTCGGCACGAAGCTTCGCGTCACCCATGGCAGCCGCAGCGTGATCGTTACGATCAACGATCGCGGTCCGTTTATTCGTGGTCGCGTGCTGGACCTTTCAAAGGGAGCCGCGCATGCCATCGGCCTGACCGGGCGCGGCGTCGGCCGCGTGGTCGCCGAGGTCATGTAGGGCATATCGGCCGCTCAGTTCTTCTAGCGTTGAGTAATGTCGCGTTGAGTTCTGTTGAGTTCAAGTCGCGTCAAATAATGGAGCCGCCGTCAGTCACGACGACGGCTCCTTTTCTTTGAAAACAACATCTGGAGCAGGATGAGCCTATATTGCGACAACGGCCGTCACTCTTAGGTGCGAGGCTCCTTAGGTGTGAGGCTCCTTACGCCGAGCCTCGAAGGGCGACGGCGATCCTTCGAGGCTTGCGCGCCTCAGGATGACGTCGTCGCGCAAACCGCGCCATCATCCATTATAGAAAGCTCTGGGGATCGACATCGACTTCGAGCTTGAGGTTGCCCTTGGTCTTGGGGCCGGCCGCCAGCCAGTCGCGCAGATAGCCCGACAGATCGACGCCGCGCCCCGACTTCACCAACAGGCGAAAGCGATAGCGCCCCTTGATAACCGCCAATGGCGCTTCAGCGGGACCCAGCACCTGAATGCGCTCGTCCAGCGGCGCCATGGAGGCCAGCCTGCGCGCGAAACCTTCCGCTGTCGGCCGATCGCCCGCTGAAACAATCAGGCTCGCCAACCGGCCGAACGGCGGATAGCCGGTGCGCTCGCGGGATTCGATCTCGGTCGCATAGAAGGCTTCGCGGTCGCAGGCCACCAACGCCTTCATTACCGGATGTTCCGGCTGATGGGTTTGCAGGAGACCGACCCCGCGTCCCTGGTCCCGGCCGGCACGGCCGATCACCTGATTGAGCAACTGAAAGGTCCGCTCGGCCGCACGCGGATCGCCATTGCTCAAGCCCAGGTCCGCATCCACGACCCCGACCAGATTGAGGCGCGGGAAGTTGTGCCCCTTGGCGACCAGTTGGGTGCCGATGATGATATCGACGCGGCCTTCGGCAATTTCGTTCAACTCCGAACGCATGGTTTCGATCGAGGTGATGAGATCGCTCGACAGCACCATGGTCCGGGCATCGGGAAACAGCGCCGCTGCTTCTTCCTGCAACCGTTCGACGCCGGGGCCGATAGCGGCCAGCGATTCCTCCGCGCCGCAGTGCGGGCATTGGTGCGGCCTAGGCATCGAGAAGCCGCAATGATGGCACACCAGCCGCTGGCGGAACCGGTGATCGACCAGCCACGCATCGCAGATCGTGCAGGCGAAGCGATGGCCGCAGGCCCGGCATAATGTCAGCGGGGCATAGCCGCGACGGTTGAGAAACAGCAACGCCTGCTCGCGACGCTCGACGGCATCCCGAATAGCCTCAGCCAATGGCGGCGAAATGAACCGGCCACGCGGCGGCGGCGCGCGGCGCAAATCGATGGCATCGATCTGCGGCATGTGCTGGCCACCGAACCGCGACGGCAGCGGCACACGAACATAGCGGCCCTTGCGGGCATTGACCTCGCTCTCGACTGACGGCGTCGCCGACGCGAGCACGATCGGGATCTTTGCGATATGCGCCCGCACCACCGCCATGTCACGGGCATGATAATGCACGCCGTCGCTCTGCTTGTAGGCTTGATCGTGCTCCTCATCGACCACGATCAAACCCAGATCGGCATAGGGCAGGAACAGCGCCGAACGCGCGCCGACCACGACATGCGCCTCGCCGGCGGCAATGGCGGCCCAGTTGCGCGCGCGGCTGCGCGGCGTCAATTCGGAATGCCACTCCAGCGGCCGCACGCCAAAGCGCATCGCGAAGCGGTCGAGGAACTGCCCGGTCAGCGCGATCTCCGGCATCAGGATCAACACCTGCTTGCCGCGCTTGACGGCCTCGGCCACCGCCTCGAAGTAAACCTCCGTCTTGCCCGATCCGGTGACGCCATCGAGCAGCGCCACGGCAAATCCATCCCTTGCCGCAAGATCGCGAAGCGTCCGGGCGGCGACATCCTGCTCCGGCGAAAAATCCGGTGCGGCAAATGCGGGATCCGGCGCCGGCGGCGGTGGCGGACGCGGCATCGGCTCGACCGCCAGCGTTCCCTCGTCCACCAGCCCGTCGATAACCCCGACACTGACGCCCGCCTCACGCGCCGCATCGGACTTGCCGTGCTGCAGACGATCCGACAGCACCTCCACCAACCGCCGACGCGCCGCGGTCATTCGCTGCGGCGGATCGCCGACCAGCCGGACGCCAAGCCGCACCCGCTCCGGCCCCAAATGCTCGCCCATCCGCAACGTCATGCGCAGCACCATGCCGCGAGCGCTCAAGGTGTAATTGGCAACCCAATCAACCAGCGCCCGCAATTCCTCGCGGAGACGTGGCACCTCAAGCTTGTCGCCGACATCCTTGAGACGATTGTGCAGGCGCGGATCGGGATTGGGATTGGCGGCCCACACCACCGCGGTCACTTCACGCACCCCCAACGGCACGCTGACGACCTCGCCCGGTTGCAGGTCGACCCCGCGCGGCACGCGATAGGAATAGGCGCGGTCCAGCGCCACCGGCACCAGCACGTCAACAACGCGGGTCTCGGGTGAGGTTCCGGCCGAGGCCTTATCACGTGAGGGTTCGGTCATTATCGAATCGGTTAGCGAACGATCAAGCAAAGCGGTGCAATAGTGGCGGTTCCTGATTCTGGCATCCGCAAAAGCGTCTGCGACGACGCGGTACAAATGTCAGAATCGGACCACAAGGACTATCGCGGTCCGGAGCAATCAACGCCATGGCAAAGTCGGCCCCTCCCCCCGTGTCTCCCGAGATTGCCTGCGCAGCCGACGATATCCTCGCGGAAATGGCGCGCTGGCTGGCCCACCTCCGCACCGAACGGCGACTTTCGCCCAAGACTCATGAAGCTTACGGCCGCGACGTCCGGCAGTTGCTGGTGTTCCTTGGCGACCATTGGGGCGTACCGGTGACCCTGAAGCGCTTTGCCACGCTTGAGGCCAGCGACGTCCGCGCCTTCATGGCGGCGCGGCGTGCCGGCGACATCGGCAGCCGTTCCTTGATGCGGGCGCTGGCCGGCCTGCGCTCGTTCGGACGCTTTCTGGAGCGTGAGGATAAAGGCAAGGTCGGGGCGCTGTCGGCGATCCGGGCGCCCAAGATCGGCAAGAGCCTGCCGAAACCGATCGCCGTGGTCGCGGCCAAGGTGCTGACGGACGCCGATGTGCGGGCCGGCGAAAATCGCGATCCCTGGATCTGGGCCCGCGACGCCGCCGTGATGGCGCTGCTTTACGGCTCCGGCCTGCGCATTTCCGAAGCCCTCAGCCTGAAGAAGCGCGACGTACCGTTGCCGGGCAAGGGCGACACCCTCACAGTGATCGGCAAGGGTAACAAGACGCGGATGGTTCCGGTGCTGCAAAACGTGCTGGCGCTGATCCAGGACTATGTCGCGATGTGCCCGCATCCACTGGCGGCGGATCGGCCGATTTTTGTCGGCGCGCGTGGCGGCCCGCTCAGCCCGCGCATCATTCAACTCACCATGGAACGGCTGCGCGGCGGCCTTGGCCTGCCCGATAGCGCCACGCCCCACGCCTTGCGCCACTCCTTCGCCACCCACCTTCTTGGCCGCGGCGGCGACCTCCGCGCGATTCAGGAATTGCTCGGCCACGCTTCGCTGTCGACGACGCAGATTTATACCGGCATCGATACCGAGCGGCTGTTCGAGGTCTATAAAACGGCCCATCCGCGCGCCTGAGACGGTTTGAAAAATTCATGGGACGTGGCTTCCGGCCACTTGTGGGGCGAAAGCTGTTCAGCCAATCGTGTGATCCCCCTCGAGCGATTTGCGTTCGAATGGATCGGAGCACCGCCTCATGAGCGCCCACGAAAGCATGGAACACGCCGAACATGCCGAGCATGCGTCCGGCTCGAACAAGAAGATCGCCTTGCTGATCGCCGTCATCGCCTTGTGCCTGGCGTTGTCGGAAACTCTCGGCAAGGGCGCGCAAACCGAATCGATCAGCGAGAACGTCGCTTCCGCCAACCTCTGGGCCTTCTTTCAGGCCAAGAGCATCCGCCTGACCACGGTGAAGACCGCCGCCGAACAGCTTCAGGCGCAGGCCGACACCGCGACCGACCCGGCCGCGAAGGCGGCGCTGACCAAGCGGATCGAAAGCTGGCAAAAAACCGCTGCCCGCTATGACGACGAACCCGAGACCGGCGAGGGCCGCAAACAGCTCGCCGAACGCGCCAAGCATGCCGAGCACGCCCGCGATCTGGCGATGGCCAAATACCACCACTTCGAGATCGCCTCGGCGGCGTTCCAGATCGCCATCGTGCTGGCATCCGCGACGATCATCACCGGCATGATGGTGCTCGGATGGGGCGCCGGACTATTGATGCTGGCCGGCATCGGCTTCACCGCGATCGGCCTGTTCGCGCCGCATGCGGTGCACCTGATGTAAGTTTCGGTCCGTCCCAATGAGGTGCGAACGAAGCGTGCTCGAAGGATGACAAACGCCTTCCTTCAAGCACCGCGCGGCGCATCTCGGGATGACGACCTCTCGGACAACTACCGCACCGACTGAACGCGATGGCGGATGCGCTGGATCATGCGGATCCAGCGCGACGACGATCCCGCTCGAAGCTGCGCCAGGGCTGTCTTGATGCGCGCCGTCATTGGCGCCACCAGACGATGGGCCTTCTCCCGCAGCATCAGGACAAACTCATAGAGTTTGCGGAACCAGCCCATCTGCAACAGCTTCGGCCGCGTCACGTCGAAAATGAACGCGGCAACGCCGACGCCAAGCAACTTCGCGAACACCACGACCGCCATCGCGCTGAACCAGTAGTGATGCGCCAGCAACCAGACGCCGAGGATTTTCAGCGGAAACAGCAGGATGGCCGGGATAACGAACACGATCAGCGTCAGCGCCGGCGACAACCGCTCGACCCTGCGTGCGATCCACGCCTTGATGGCGCGCAGCGGGATCAGCGCGACAATGCGCGCGACGATCGGCTCGAGATGATCCCACAGCCACGCTTCAACCAGAAAGATCAGCGCAAGCAGGAACCACAGCGGGTGCAACAGACGACGCATCAGACAGGCTCCGCCATCCGGCGAAGCCCGGACGTCTCTCACATATGGATGGCCCGCTTGCCGACCGCCAGAGCCGCTTCCTTGACCGCTTCGGAACGCGTCGGATGGGCGTGGCAGGTCCGCGCCAGATCCTCGGCGGAACCGCCGAACTCCATCAGCACGCAGGCTTCGTGAATCATCTCGCCGGCCTCACGGCCAACGATGTGAACACCCAGCACCCGGTCGGTCTTGGCGTCCGCCAGAATCTTGACGAATCCGTCGGTGGTCTGGTTAACCTTGGAACGGCCGTTGGCGGTGAAGGGAAACTTGCCAACGGTGTAAGCCACGCCCGCTTGCTTCAGCTCTTCCTCGGTCTTGCCGACAGCGGCCACCTCCGGCGTGGTATAGACGACGCCCGGAATGACATCGTAATTTACATGCCCCGCCTGCCCGGCAAGAATTTCAGCGCAGGCGACACCTTCATCCTCGGCCTTGTGCGCCAGCATCGGGCCGCGCACCACATCGCCGATGGCATAGATTCCCGGCACGCTGGTGGCAAAATGATTGTCGATCTCGACTCGGCCGCGATTATCCAGCGCGACACCGGCCTCCTTGAGCCCGAGATTTTCGGTGTAGGGCACGCGGCCGATCGCAACCAATACGACGTCGGCGTCCAGCGTTTCCGCCGCGCCACCGGCAGCCGGCTCGATCCGCACCTTCAGCGTGGTTCCGCCGCCATCGACGCCCGTGACCTTGGTCCCCAGCTTGAATGTAAAGCCCTGCTTCTCGAGCAGGCGCTGGAATTGCCTGGCGACCTCGCCGTCCATGCCCGGCAGAATCCGGTCGAGGAATTCGACGACGGTGACTTTGGCACCCAGCCGCCGCCATACCGAGCCAAGTTCAAGGCCGATCACGCCAGCGCCGACAATCAGCAGGCTCGAGGGCACCTTCTCGAGTGACAATGCCCCGGTCGACGACACGACGCGTTTCTCGTCGATCACAATGCCCTTGAGTGGCGCAACCGCAGAACCGGTGGCGATGACGATATTCTTGGTTTCGACGGTTTGCGCCGCTCCGTCGCTGCCCGTCACTTCAACCTTGCCTGCGGCAAGGATGCGACCGGCGCCGCGAAGTACATCGATCTTGTTCTTCTTCATCAGGAACTCGACGCCCTTGACGTTGCCGTCGATGCCCTCCTGCTTGAACTTCATCGTTGCCGGCAGATCGAGCGCCGGCGTCCCGACCGCGATCCCCATCTTGGCGAAAGAATGCCCGGCTTCCTCGAACAGCTCCGACGCATAAAGCAGCGCTTTCGACGGCATGCAGCCAACGTTGAGGCAGGTGCCGCCCAAGGTGGCGTCTTTCTCGACCACCGCGACCTTCATGCCGAGCTGCGCGGCACGGATGGCGCAGACATATCCGCCGGGGCCGGTGCCGATGACAACGAGATCGTAGGAAGCCATGGGATCAAATCCTGTCGTTTGGTGGCGATCGGCGGCTAGCGCCCGCCGGATACATTCAACGTCGTACCGGTGACGTAGGATGCCTCGTCCGACATCAGCCAGACAATGGCATTGGCGATTTCATCTGCAGTGCCGACGCGTTGCATCGGCACCGTCTTGCTGAGACGATGGTGACGGTCCGGTTCGCCGCCGCTCGCATGAATTTCGGTATCGATCAGGCCCGGACGAATACCGGCGACACGAATACCCTCGCCGGCGACTTCATTGGAGAGACCAACGGTAAAAGTGTCGATAGCGCCCTTCGACGCAGCATAATCGACGTAGCTATTGGCCGATCCGATCTGCGCCGCTACCGACGACACGTTGACGATGACACCGCCTTTGCCGCCGCGCGCGGTCGACATGCGCTTCGCCGCTTCGCGCGCGCAAAGGAAACTCCCGGTCACGTTGACGCGCAGCATGTGATTGATGCGATCGGCGCTCAAGGCTTCGACGCGCGCCGTGGGCCCGACGATGCCGGCATTGTTGACCAGCGCGCCGAGCGTCCCGAAGCCATCGGCCGCCTTGAAAAGAGCGAGGATATCCGCCTCGATCCCGACGTCGCAGCGCACCGCGAGAGCCTCGCCGCCGCCGGCCTCGATGGTCGCAACGGTTTCACCCGCGGCCGTCTCGTTGCTGACATAACCGATGACGACGCGCCAACCGCGCCGGGCGGCGGCAATAGCCGCCGCACGACCTATGCCGCGGCTGCCACCGGTGACGATGGCGACGCGCGATAGCGGCGATCCACCGGTCATGACGATCGGCTCACAGATCCAGCACCAGCCGTGCCGGATCCTCCAGGCTTTCCTTGATGCGAACGAGGAAGGTCACGGCCTCCTTGCCGTCGATGACCCGATGATCGTAGCTCAGCGCCAGATACATCATCGGCCGGATTTCAACCTTGCCGCCGATCGCCACCGGCCGATCCTGGATCTTGTGCATGCCGAGAATCGCCGACTGCGGTGCATTGAGGATCGGCGTCGACATCAGCGAGCCATAGATGCCGCCATTGGTGATCGTGAAGGTACCGCCCTGCATTTCCTCGATCTTGAGCTGGCCGTCACGGGCGCGGCGACCGAAATCGGCGATCGACTTTTCGATGTCGGCGATCGACTTCTGGTCGCAATCCCTCACCACCGGAACGACAAGCCCCTTATCGGTCCCGACCGCGATACCGACATGATAATAATTCTTGTAGATCAGATCGGACCCGTCGATTTCGGCGTTGGCGGCGGGAACGTCCTTCAGAGCCTGAACGCAAGCCTTGGTGAAAAAGCCCATGAAGCCGAGCTTGCTGCCGTGCTTCTTTTCGAACACGTCCTTGTATTGGGTCCGCAGCGCCATGACATGGCTCATGTCGACCTCATTGAAAGTCGTCAGCATCGCCGCGGTGTTCTGCACATCCTTGAGCCGGCGCGCGATGGTCTGGCGCAGCCGTGTCATTTTCACGCGCTCCTCGCGAGCGGCATCACTCGCCGGCGACGGCGCACGCATCTGCACCGCGGCCACGGGCTGATTGAGCGGCGTCGGCGCGGACGCTGCCTTCTCGATGGCCGCCAGCATGTCGCCCTTGGTCACGCGGCCATCCCTGCCGGAGCCCGGCACGGTGGCGGCATCGACGCCACTTTCAGCGGAGAGTTTGCGAACCGAGGGCGCCAGCGGCGTATCAGCGGGGGCGGCCTTCGACGGCGCGGCGGCCGGAGCGGAAGCCGCAACCGGCGACGGCGCGGCCGCCGCAGCCGGCTTCACCGCGGCGCCGCCTTCGGTGATCTGGCCCAGCAGCGCGCCAACCGCAACGGTCTCGCCATCCTTGGCGATGATCTCGCCCAGCGTGCCGGCGGAAGGCGCCGGCACTTCAATCGTCACCTTGTCGGTTTCGAGTTCGACCAGCGGCTCATCGACAGCAACCGGGTCGCCGGCCTTCTTGAACCACTTTCCGATGGTGGCTTCGGTGACGGATTCCCCAAGCGTCGGCACGCGAATTTCAGTCATTGTCATTTCCTCTTGCGACATACCGGGCTCGTCCGGCCAGCCAACGTCGCGGTTCAATCAATGGCAAGCCGTCGGGCCTGAAAGGCAGACCCAGCGGCTCCAAATCGCATTATCCCAGTGCGTCGTCGAGAAACGCCTTCAACTGAGCAAGATGTTTCGACATCAGACCTGTCGCGGTCGCGGCCGCCGCGGCGCGACCGGTGTAGCGCGGCCGCCGGTTGACTGCGCCAGCCTGGTTCAGCACCCATTCGAGATATGGCTCGATGAAGTGCCACGCGCCCATGTTGCGCGGTTCTTCCTGACACCACACCACTTCGGCGCCCTTGAAGCGGGACAGTTCCTGCACCAGCGACTTCAACGGCACCGGATAAAGCTGCTCGATACGCAACAGATAGATATCGTCGATGCCGCGCTTTTCGCGTTCCTCATACAGGTCGTAATAGACCTTGCCGGAGCACAGCACGACGCGGCGCATCTTTTCATCGGCGACCAGCTTGATCGGCTCGTCGGGCAACGTCGCCGCATCATCGTGAAGGATACGATGGAACGAGGTGTCCGCGCCGAGTTCATCCAGCATGGAAACCGCACGCTTGTGACGCAACAGCGACTTCGGCGTCATCAGGATCAGCGGCTTGCGGATTTCGCGCTTCAATTGCCGGCGGAGAATGTGAAAGTGGTTTGCCGGCGTCGTGCAGTTCGCGACCTGCATATTGTCTTCGGCGCACATCTGCAGAAAACGCTCGAGACGCGCCGACGAATGCTCCGGCCCCTGCCCTTCGTAGCCATGCGGCAGCATGCAAACCAGCCCCGACATGCGCAGCCACTTGCGTTCGCCGGAAGAGATGAACTGGTCGAACACCACCTGCGCGCCGTTGGCGAAGTCGCCGAACTGGGCTTCCCAAATCGTCAGGGCCTTCGGCTCCGCCAGCGAGTAGCCATATTCGAAACCGAGGACGGCCTCTTCCGACAAGAGCGAGTTGATGACCTCGTAGTGGCCCTGCCCCGCGCCGACATGGTTGAACGGCGTGTAGCGGCTCTCATCTTCCTGATCGAACAGCACCGAATGCCGCTGCGAAAACGTGCCGCGCTCACTATCCTGACCGGACAGGCGGACGTGATGGCCCTCGAGCATCAGCGTGCAGAACGCCAGCGCCTCGCCGGTTGCCCAATCGATGCCGACGCCGTTCTCGATCGCCTTGGCGCGGTTGTCGAGAAACCGCTGCACAGTGCGGTGAACCCGGAAACCATCGGGCACCTTTGTGATCTTGCGGCCGATATCCTTGAGCGTGGCGACGTCGACGCCGGTAATGCCGCGACGCGGATCATCGTCTTCGCCGGCGGTCTTGAAGCCGGCCCATTTGCCATCGAGCCAGTCGGCCTTGTTCGGCTTGTAGCCGCCACCGGCCTCCAGTTCGGCATCGAGACGCGCACGCCAGTCGGCCTTGGCCTTCTCGATTTCGCCCTCTGTAATAATGCCGTCCGCAACCAGCCGCTTCGAATAGATGTCGAGCACCGAGGCGTGCGTCGCAATCTTCTTGTACATCAACGGCTGGGTGAACGCAGGCTCGTCGCCCTCGTTGTGACCATGCCGGCGATAGCAAAACATGTCGATGACGACCGGCTTGTGGAATTTCTGCCGGAACTCGATGGCGATCTTGGCGGCGAACACCACCGCTTCCGGATCGTCGCCGTTCACATGGAAGATCGGCGCATCGATCATCTTCGCCACGTCGGACGGATAGGGCGAGGAGCGCGAATAGCGCGGATAGGTGGTGAAGCCGATCTGGTTGTTGACGATGAAGTGGATCGAACCGCCGGTGCGATAACCCTTGAGGTCCGAGAGCGCGAAGCATTCGGCCACCACGCCCTGACCGGCAAACGCGGCATCGCCGTGCATCAGCAACGGCAGCACCGATGTGCGCTGGTCCGGTGGATCGCCGTGCTGGTCTTCCTTGGCGCGAGCCTTGCCCAGCACGACCGGATCGACGATCTCGAGATGCGAGGGGTTCGCGGTCAGCGACAGATGCACCTTGTTGTTGTCGAACTCGCGATCCGACGATGCGCCAAGGTGGTATTTGACGTCGCCCGATCCCTCGACCTCGTCCGGGTTGGCCGAGCCGCCCTTGAATTCATGGAACAGCGCGCGATGCGGCTTTGCCATCACCTGGGTCAGGACGTTGAGCCGCCCGCGGTGCGGCATGCCGAGCACGATTTCTTTGACGCCGAGATTGCCGCCGCGCTTGATGATCTGTTCGAGCGCGGGAATCAGCGACTCGCCGCCGTCGAGGCCGAACCGCTTGGTGCCCGTGAACTTGAGATCGCAGAATTTCTCGAAGCCCTCGGCCTCGACCAGCTTCTTCAGGATGGCGCGACGGCCCTCGGGCGTGAAGCTGATTTCCTTATCCGGCCCCTCGATCCGCTCCTGAATCCAGGCTTTCTGCGCGCCGTTCGAAATGTGCATGAACTCGACGCCGAGCGTCTGGCAGTAGGTCCGCTCGCAAATTGCGACGATCTCGCGCAACGTGCCGTATTCCAGCCCGAGCACGTGATCGAGAAAGATCTTGCGATCGAGGTCCGCTTCAGTGAACCCATAGCTGCGGATATCGAGTTCTTCGTGATCCCTGGCCGGCTCCAGACCAAGCGGGTCGAGCTTGGCGTGGAAGTGGCCACGCATGCGATAGGCGCGGATCAGCATCAGGGCGCGAACCGAATCGCGCGTCGCCTGACGGACGTCACTGGTGAGCACCTCGGCGCCGGCGGCCTTGGCCCTTGACTGGAGCTTGTCGCCGACCGCCTTTTCGATTTGTGCCCAGTTGCCGTCGAGGGCCGAGGTAAGCTCGTCCCTGGGTGTCAGCGGCCAGTTGGCCCGCGACCACGACGGCCCTTCCGCATTTTTCAGAACGTCGGACGGCCGATCCTTCAGGCTTTCGAAGAATTCCCGCCATTCGGCATCGACCGAAGCCGGGTCTTTCTCGTATCCGGCATAGATGTCGTCGATATAGCTGGCATTGGCGCCATACAGGAAGGAAGAGAGTGCAAAAGCCGCATTGGCGTCCTGGCGAGACATTTAATCGTCCTAAGCTTTTGATGCCACACGTAAAACAGAAGAAAGAAGCCGGTCCGCGCCCGAGTCGGCTTCTTTTGGCACCTTTTACCCTATTTAAGGCGAAGTTTCGCGCCGAAAAGAGGTAAAAAATGAATTAGGATTTCAATTTTTCGGCAAGAGTCTTGCCAAGCCGCGCCGGTGACGGGGAAACGGTAATTCCCGCCGATTCCATGGCCGCGATCTTGGATTCCGCATCGCCCTTGCCACCCGAGATAATGGCGCCGGCGTGCCCCATGCGGCGGCCGGGAGGCGCCGTGCGACCGGCGATGAAACCGACCATCGGCTTCGTTCGGCCGCGCTTGGCTTCATCCCGCAGGAACTGCGCGGCGTCTTCCTCGGCCGAACCGCCGATTTCACCGATCATGACGATCGAAGTCGTCTTCGGATCAGCCAGGAACATTTCCAGTACATCGATGAATTCGGTGCCCTTGACCGGATCGCCGCCGATGCCGACGGCTGAAGTCTGCCCCAGCCCCTCCTGCGAGGTCTGGAACACCGCCTCGTAGGTCAGGGTGCCGGAACGCGACACGATTCCCACGTTGCCGGGGCGGAAGATGTTGGCCGGCATGATGCCGATCTTGCTCTCGCCGGCGGTGACGACGCCCGGGCAGTTCGGCCCGATCAGCCGCGACTTCGAACCCGAAAGCGAGCGCTTGACGCGAACCATGTCGAGCACCGGAATGCCCTCGGTGATGCAAACGATCAGCGGAATTTCCGCATCGATGGCTTCGCAGATCGCATCGGCCGCACCCGGCGGCGGCACGTAGATGACGCTGGCGTCCGCGCCGGTCTTCTCCCGCGCCTCGGCCACGGTATCAAACACCGGCAGGCCGAGATGTGTCGACCCGCCCTTGCCCGGCGAAGTTCCGCCGACCAGCTTGGTGCCATAGGCAATCGCGGTTTCGGAATGGAAGGTGCCGTTCTTGCCGGTGAAGCCCTGGGTGATGACCTTGGTGTTTTTGTCGATGAGAACGGACATTTATGCGGCCTCCCTGACGGCCTTGACGATTTTCTGCGCGGCATCGTCGAGATCGTCCGCAGGCATTACGTTGAGACCCGACTCACGAATGATTTTCTTGCCTTCCTCGACGTTGGTCCCTTCGAGGCGCACGACCAGCGGCACCTTGAGGCCGACCATCGCCACCGCGACGATCACGCCTTGCGCGATCACGTCGCACTTCATGATGCCGCCGAAGATGTTGACCAGAATGCCCTTCACATTGGGGTCGGACGTGATGATCTTGAACGCCGCAGTGACCTTCTCGACCGAGGCGCCGCCACCGACATCGAGGAAGTTCGCCGGGCTTTCGCCGTAGAGCTTGATGATGTCCAGCGTCGCCATCGCAAGACCGGCGCCATTGACCATGCAGCCGATGTTGCCGTCGAGCGCGATGTAAGCGAGGTCATATTTGGAGGCTTCGATTTCCTTGGCGTCCTCCTCCGTCGTGTCTCGCAGCGCCACCACGTCCGGATGACGGTAAAGCGCGTTATCGTCGAACGACACCTTGGCGTCGAGGCAGCGCAATTGCCCCTGCTTTGTCACCACCAGCGGGTTGATCTCAAGCATCGCCATGTCCTTGGCAACGAATGCCGCATACAACTGCGCGATCAATTTGGCGGCCTGCTTTGCCAGGTCGCCCGACAGGTTCAGCGCCCTGGCCACGGTGCGGCCGTGATGCGGCATGACGCCGGTGGCGGGATCGACCGAGAAGGTGACGATCTTTTCCGGAGTATTGTGCGCGACGTCCTCGATATTCACGCCGCCTTCGGTAGAGACCACGAACGAGACCCGCGACGTTTCGCGATCGACCAGCGCCGACAGGTAGAACTCCTTGTCGATGTCGGAGCCTTCCTCGATGTAGAGGCGATTGACCTGCTTGCCGGCCGCGCCGGTCTGAACTGTCACCAGCGTCGCGCCGAGCATCTCGCCGACGAACTGCTTCACCTCGTCGACCGACTTCGCCAGCCGCACGCCGCCCTTGTCACCGGCGGAGGCTTCCTTGAACTTGCCCTTGCCTCGGCCGCCCGCATGAATCTGGCTCTTCACCACCCACACCGGTCCGCCCAGTTCCTTCGCGGCGGCCTCGGCTTCGGAAGCCTTCATCACGGCAACGCCACGCGACACCGGGGCGCCAAACTCACGCAGCAACGCCTTGGCCTGATACTCGTGAATATTCATTCGCGCCCCTTACCTTTGCGATATTCGATATTTTGATTGCCGATGTAAAAATCGCGCCGGCAGTGCCGGCGCGATTGAAAGTTACTTGCCGAGAAGATCGGGCGCGATCTTCTTGCAGGCATCGACCAAACCCTGCACCGCGCCAACCGACTTGTCGAAGCCCTCGCGATCCTTACCGGCGAGTTCGATCTCGACCACGCGCTCCACGCCCTTGGCGCCGATCACCACCGGCACGCCGACATACATGTCCTTCACGCCGTACTCGCCATTGAGATAGGCCGCGCACGGCAGCACGCGCTTCTTGTCGCGCAGATAGCTTTCCGCCATGGCGATCGCCGACGCCGCCGGCGCATAGAACGCCGAACCGGTCTTCAGCAGATTGACGATCTCCGCGCCGCCGTTGCGGGTTCGCGTCACGATCTCGTCGAGGCGCGCCTGCGAGGTCCAGCCCATCTTGACCAGATCGGGCAGCGGAATGCCGGCCACCGTCGAATACTTCACCAGCGGCACCATGGTGTCGCCGTGACCGCCGAGCACGAATGCGGTGACGTCCTCAACCGAGACGCCGAACTCATCGGCAAGGAAATAACGGAAACGCGAGGAATCCAGCACGCCGGCCATGCCGACCACCTTGCGATGCGGCAGGCTGCAGGCTTTCTGCAATGCCCAGACCATGGCATCGAGCGGATTGGTGATGCAGATGACGAAGGCGTCCGGCGCGTACTTCTTGATGCCGGCGCCGACCTGCTCCATCACCTTGAGGTTGATGCTGAGAAGATCGTCACGGCTCATGCCGGGCTTGCGCGGAACGCCGGCGGTGACGATGCAGACATTGGCGCCTTCCAGCGCTTCATACGAGTTCGCCCCGGTGAAATTGGTATCGAAGCCATCGACCGGCGACGACTGGGCCAGATCCAGTGACTTACCTTGCGGGACACCCTCGGCGATATCGAACATCACAACATCGCCCAGTTCTTTCAGACCGATCAGATGAGCCAGCGTTCCGCCGATCTGACCAGAGCCAATCAAAGCAATCTTGTTGCGCGCCATGGGAAACTTGTCCTTTGAAACCGGGAATGGATTGGGGTGGGAATTCCTGACAGGCTGGTTAGACCTTTCGAAGGAACCGTTCAAGTCGCGGCAGGATCATTTATCGTCGGGGCTCGCGGCCAAATTCGGGACGGCGTTCAAGTCTCGACCAGCCCGGCGCTGGAGCCCGATGCAGCGGAATCGCCTCGGCCGTGCGGCAGGGCCAGATAGGATTCCGAACTCATTTCGATCAACCGCGAGGCGGTACGCTGGAACTCCATCGCCTCGGTGCCATCGGTGGCGCGATACAGCGACAGCGGATCAGCATCGGCCGATGCCATCAGTTTAACGGCGTTGTCATAAAGCGTGTCTATCAATGCGATAAAGCGCTTGGCGGCATTGCGGTCGGCGACATCCATCGCCGGAATGTCGTCGATCATCAGCGTATGATAGTCGTGCGCGAGCCGCAGGTAGTCCGATGCGCCGAGCGGCCGCTCGCAAAGGTCGGCGAACGAAAACCGCGCCACGCCGTGCGCAGACTGCGGCACGTGAAGTTTGCGGCCCTTCACCGTCAGATCGACCCCCGGTCCGGCCGCGCCGCCGGTCAGCTTGATCCAGGCCTTGTCCAGCGCGGCTCTGGCAGCATCGTCCGCCGGCACCAGCCACATCTTGACGCCCGCCAGCTTCTCGAGCCGGAAATCGGTCCGCGAATCTAGCCGCAGGACGTTCATGTGCTCCTTGATCTGATCGATGAACGGCAGGAACAACGCGCGATTGAGGCCGCCCTTGTAAAGGTCCTCCGGTGCGACATTGGAGGTCGCAACCACCACCGTGCCGAGTTCGAACAATTTCGAAAACAGGCGACCGAGGATCATCGCATCGGCGATATCGGTGACATGAAACTCGTCGAAACATAACAGCCATGCTTCGTCGAAGATCGAGATCGCCGTGAGATGGACGACGTCGGTGTCGGCGATCTCGTTACGAGCGATGCTTTGACGAAAGTTGTAGATGCGCTCATGCACGTCGGCCATGAACTCATGGAAATGCGCGCGGCGCTTGTGCATCACCTGGCTTTGCTCGAAAAACAAATCCATCAGCATGGTCTTGCCGCGGCCGACCTCGCCGTGGACATAAAGCCCGCGGGGCGCCGGGTCGTTCTTGTCGCCGAACAGGCGCCCGAAAAAGCCCTGCTTGCGCGCCGGACGATAGCGCGAGAGCTGCTCGTCGAGCGCCGCCAACGCCTCGACCGCACCGGCCTGCGCCGGATCGGCTTCAATGGCGCCGGATGTGACGAGCGATTGGTATCTGGCGCGGAACGAGGCGGGAGAGGAAGCATCCATGGGCTGCTAACGGCCCCAGCCGGCCGAAAAATGCAAGCCAGAAAAACACAAGCCAGAATTGAACAGCGAGCAGCAGCCGGCGCTATCCTACGCACTCAACGCGTAGGAATCCTCGACGACATATGGTCCGCCGCCAACCGATGCGCGCGACGAAAACAGCACGAAACGCGAAGCGGTAAAAACGCGCGTGGGAAAATATCCCCGGACCGAGAGATAATCCGCCACGTCCTGATTTGAGGCATCGCGCAGGCGCGCCAGCGTCACATGCGGAGTGAATTTGCGGCCCTCGGGGCTCAACCCGATCCGCTGCATCAGCCGCTCAAGCTCGGCCTGCAACTCGATCAGTGGCCGGCTCGGCGCGACCGAAGCAACCACGGCGCGGGGTTTCTTGCCGCCGAAGCTCGACAGCCCCTGAACCGCGACGTCAAACGGTTTGCGATTGATGCGCGGCAGCAGCGAGGCGATCTCGTTGGCGGCAACCCCGTCGATATCGCCGATGAACCGCAGCGTGACGTGGTAGTTTTCCGGGTCGACCCAGCGCGCTCCCGGCAGCCCGCCCCGCAGTCCAGACAGCGTCTGGCCGATCTCGGCAGGAATTTCCAGTCCAGTGAACAAACGAGGCATCGCAAACTCCCGATGCTAACCCGACGACGAATCACCGATAGCAATTTTTACCCCAGATACGTGACGACGCGAAGCGCCTCGCTTCGCTTCACGCGGCCGTAGTGGACAACTGACGCTCCGGTGACGGCGCATCAGCTTCGCTTAACCCGCAAGGGCGCCAGAAAAGCCTCGACCGTCGGCAGTATCCGCTCCACGATCCGCTCGACGCCGGCCGCGGTCGGATGCATGCCATCGGCCTGATTGAGCGCCGCATCGGCCGCGACGCCATCGAGGAAGAAGGGGTACAAGGGCACCTGATATTGCCCGGCGAGCGCGGGATAGATGGCGTTGAATCGCGAGGCATAGTCGGCGCCGTAGTTCGGCGGCGCCAGCATGCCGCATAACAAGACCGCGATGTTGCGGGCCTGCAGCCGCTTGATGATTTCACCGAGCGCCGACCGGGTGATCTCCGGATCGAGGCCACGCAGGGCATCGTTGGCGCCAAGCTCGAGAATCACCGCTTCGGTTCCCTCCGGCACCGACCAGTCGAGCCGGCCCAGCCCTCCAGAACTGGTGTCGCCGGACACGCCGGCATTGCTGACATCGACCTCTATCCCCTTGTCTTTCAAGGCTAATTGCAGTTGATCCGGAAACGCCGCGGCGGCCGGAAGCCCCAGCCCGGCGCTCAGCGAATCGCCCAGCACGACGATTTTGATCGGCTTGCCATTCTCGGCTGCCGACGGCTGTGCCCGCGCCGAACCTCCAAGGACCAGACAGCCCGCGGCAACCAAAACAACCAAATGCAGAAACACCCGCGCGAGCCCCTCGACCGCCGCAAAGCAATCGCCATATGAACCGCGCATGGACAGTCTCATCGATTCCTCGTCATCGGCAGCCTCTTATCCCGCGGACCCGGCGCGGGATGCGATTTCAATCACCAACATCAACCTCTCGCTGGGCCAAGGCGCGGCGCGGGTGCACATCCTGAAGGATGTCTCCCTGCAAATCGCGTCCGGCGAAGCGATCGGCCTGGTCGGCGCGTCGGGCTCAGGCAAATCCACATTGCTGATGGTAATGGCGGGTCTGGAACGCCCTGACAGCGGAGAGGTGGTGGTGAACGGCACCTCCTTCAATGGCCTCGATGAAGACGGCCTGGCGCGATTTCGCGGCCGCCATGTCGGAATCGTGTTCCAATCATTTCATCTCATTCCCACCATGACGGCGCTGGAAAACGTCGCGGTGCCGCTCGAGCTGGCTGGCAATCCCGATGCGACACAACGCGCCATGCGCGAACTGCAATCGGTGGGACTTGGCGAACGGCTGCATCACTACCCGGCGCAACTCTCCGGTGGCGAACAGCAGCGCGTCGCCATTGCGCGCGCGCTGGCGCCGGACCCGGCGATCCTGGTTGCCGACGAGCCGACCGGAAATCTTGACGAAACCACCGGCCAGCAGATCGTCGACCTGCTGTTCGCGCAACACGCCAAGCGCGGCATGACCCTGGTGCTGGTGACGCACGATGCCGCGCTGGCGCGACGTTGCGACCGCGTGGTGCGATTGCGCTCCGGCCATATCGAGACCCCCGCCCCCAGCCGGCAATGGATCGAGACGGCGTAACCGACATGAGTGCCGTCAGCGATCGTCCTGCCACCGGACTATCCTTCCTGCCGTTGCGATATGCGTTGCGCGAATTGCGCGGCGGCCTGCGCGGCTTCTATGTCTTCATCGCCTGCATTGCCCTTGGCGTGATGGCGATTGCAGGCGTCGGCTCGGTAGCGGCCAGCCTTGGCGCCGGACTAAGCGAACAGGGCCGTACGCTGCTCGGCGGCGACGTCGCCTTTTCCCTGATTCAACGCGAGGCCAAGCCGGACGAGGTCGCCTTCCTGAAATCGCACGGCACGGTTTCTGTCGCCGCCACCATGCGCGCCATGGTGCGCGCGACCGACAGCCAATTGGCGCTGGTTGATCTGAAGGCGGTCGACCGGACCTATCCGATGCTGGGGCGCCTGACACTTACTCCGTCGATGCCGGCGGCGGACCTCTTCACAGAGCATGGCGGAAGCTACGGCGCGGCGGCCGACCCTGTTCTGGTGGCGCGGCTCGGCCTGAAGGTCGGTGACCGCGTGAGCGTCGGCAACGCGACGTTCGAAATTCGCAGCGTCGTCGATGCCGAGCCCGACAAGCTCGCCGGCGGCATCGGCTTCGCGCCGCGCTTCCTTGTCAGCGAAGCGGCGTTACGCGCGACGGGACTGTTGCAGCCGGGCAGCCTGGTGCGCTGGACTTATCGCGTGAGACTGCCGGAACAGGCCAGCAACGAAAGCGGCGCCCAAGCTTTCATCGACGCGGCCCGCGCGTCGCTGCCGAACGCTGGGTGGGATATCCGCTCGCAAAGCAATGCTTCGCCGCAACTGGAACGAACGGTCAAGCGCTTCACGCAATTTCTGACACTGGTCGGCCTTGCCGCGCTGCTGGTCGGCGGCGTCGGCGTCGCCAACGCGGTCAAGAGCCATATCGATCGCCGACGCGACGTCATCGCATCATTCAAGGCGCTCGGCGCCACCGCCGACCGCGTGTTTGCGATCTATCTGACCCAAGTGATGCTGCTGGCGATCATCGGATCGCTGATCGGACTGGCCGCCGGTGCGGCGCTGCCCTTCGTCATCGTCGGAGCATTCGGTAAATTGCTGCCGCTTCCTGTGGTTCCGGCCTTGCATGCCGGCGAACTGGCGCTGTCGCTGATTTACGGTTTGTTAACCGCGCTCGCATTCGCGCTGTGGCCGCTGGGGCGGATTCACGACGTTCCGGTCGCGGCGCTGTTTCGCGATACCGTGAGCGGTGAAACGCATCGCCCGCGGCTGCGCTATTTGCTGTGGATGGCCGCGACGGTTGCACTGCTGATCGCCGTTGCCATTGCGCTGGCCTACGACAAACGGGTCGCCACCATTTTCGTCGGAGCATCGATCGCGGTATTCGCGTTGTTGCGAGGTATTGCCGCGGCGGTGATGACGATCGCGCGCCGGCTGCCGCGCCCCCGTGCAACGATGCCGCGCCTGGCGCTTGCCAACATTCACCGGCCGGGGGCGTTGACGCCGTCGGTGGTGCTGTCGCTCGGCCTCGGATTGACGGTGCTGGTGACCGTGACGCAGATCGACGGCAACCTGCGGCGGCAGTTCATGGCGGCGCTGCCGGAGCACGCACCGTCGTTTTATTTTATCGATATCCCCTCCACCGACGCCGACCGTTTCAGCGACTTCCTGAAGCAGCAGGCTCCGCAGGCCACGGTCGAGGATGTGCCGATGCTGCGCGGCCGTATCGTCGCCGCACGCGGCGTCAAGGCGGAAGATCTCAAGCCCTCCCACGATGCCGAATGGGTCCTGCAAAGCGACCGCGGCCTGACCTATACGGGCGAGGTGCCACGCGGTTCCAAAGTGGTCGCAGGGCAATGGTGGGCGCCCGACTATAACGGTCCGCCGCTGGTGTCGTTCGAACAGAAACTGGCCGACGGACTTGGACTCAAGATCGGCGACGAGGTGGTCGTCAACGTGCTCGGCCGCAACATCACCGCGACCATCAGCAACCTGCGCAGCGTCGACTGGCAGAGCCTCGGCATCAATTTCGTGCTGGTGTTCTCACCCAACGTGTTTCGCGGCGCGCCCCATACGCACATCGCCACGCTGACGCAGCCCGACACGAGCGCCGCCACCGATGCAACCATCGTCAAGGCGGTAGCGCGCGCCTTTCCGATGGTGACGAGCGTGCGGGTACGCGAAGCGCTGGAGACGATCGGCACGGTCGTGACCAATCTGGTGCTGGCGATTCGCGGCGCGAGCGTGATTACCCTTTTGGCCGCCATCCTCGTCCTCGGCGGAGCGCTGGCCGCCGGCCATCGGCATCGCGTCTACGATGCCGTGATCCTCAAGACGCTCGGCGCCACCCGGATGCGGCTGCTCGGAGCCTACGCCCTCGAATACCTTCTGATCGGGCTGGCCACCGCTCTCTTCAGCGTGTTCGCCGGTTCCATCGTGGCGTGGCTGATCGTCACACGTTTGATGACGTTGAGCTTCGTCTGGCAGGCCGACAATGCCGCAGCCGTCGTGGCCGCAGCCCTTGCCGTGACGCTCGGGCTCGGACTCGCCGGAACGCTGGTCGCCCTCAGTCGGAAACCGGCATCCGTGCTGCGGAATTTATGACAATATGCAGCAGCCCTCCATCACCGGAGGGACCTTTCCTGTTATTAACGAAATGATCTGCGCAAACAGTGTATAAAGGAGCGTCCATCCGTCACGGGCATGCCCTCGGGTAATCCCGTCTTGGAGCGACATCACGCCGCGCGTGGAAGCTTGCGTCGAATGTGTTAGCCTACCACATACCAGCTTGGGTCAGACGCCGGTTTGATGGCACAAGAACATTGCCACCGGATGGCGGTATCTGGGATAGAATTCGCGCTGGCGGCGCGAGCCCTTCGCACTTTGCCAGACAACATTGAGGGTTTCGACAATGTCGGACTTCGACCGTAACTACGCTTCTCCTTTCGGCCGGGCCGCCGGGCGTGCTGATGCAGCAGCCGTCGACGCCGGGCTGCGCGCCTACATGCTGCGCATCTACAACTATATGTCGATAGGCCTGGCCATCACCGGCCTCGCCGCGCTCGGCGTATACATGGCCGCCGTTACCGGCGATCCGGCAGGCGCAACCGCCAAGATCGGCAGCGCCTATCTGACGCCGTTCGGCTACGCGCTGTTCGTCAGCCCGCTGAAGTGGGTCTTCATGCTGGCGCCGCTGGCGATGGTGTTTGCCATCTCGTTCGGCATCAACCGCCTGAAGCCGTCAACGGCGCAAATGCTGTTCTGGGCCTTCTCCGCCCTGATGGGCATCTCGCTGTCGTCGATCTTCCTGATCTACACCCATACTTCGATCGTACGGGTGTTCTTCATCACCGCGGCCTCGTTCGGTGCGCTGAGCCTGTACGGCTACACCACCAAGCGTGACATGACCGGCATGGGTTCGTTCCTGATGATGGGCCTGTTCGGCATCATCATCGCCAGCCTGGTCAACATCTTCGTCGCCAGCTCGATGCTGCAGTTCGTGGTGTCGGTGGTCGGCGTGCTGGTGTTCGCGGGCCTCACCGCCTGGGATACCCAGCGGCTGAAGAACGATTACATCTACGGCTACGCCTCCCAGGGCGGCGACGTCGCTGAGCGCGCCGCCATCTCGGGTGCGCTGTCGCTCTACTTGAACTTCATCAACCTGTTCACGCTGCTGCTGCAGTTGCTCGGACAGCGCGACTAGTGGTCTTCCGGTTTTCGGAGCGGACCATGTCTGATTGAAGGAACATCGCGCGCCGTGCGCGATGCCCCGATACCCGACAATCCAAGCCCCGGCCTTACCGCCGGGGCTTTTCTTTTGCGGCGGGCAAAAATACCCTGCCGGCATGTCCACCGCTGAAATCCGGACCGCCGTCGAAGCGGACCTCCCCTTCATCACCACGATCTATGACCGTGAGGTCCGCGAAGGAACCGCAACCTTCGAATTGACGCCTCCCGATCTCACGGAAATGACGCGCCGCTTCGACGCGCTACGGAAGGGCGATTTTCCCTATCTGACGGCGGCGCTCGACGGCCGCGTGGTCGGCTATGCCTACGCGGGTTCATACCGCCCACGACCGGCCTATCGCTTCACCGTGGAAAACTCGGTCTATCTCGCACCGAGCGCCCATCGCCAGGGCATCGGAACGCGATTGCTCGCGCGACTGATCGAGGAATGCGAAACACGCAACTTCCGGCAGATGATCGCGGTGATCGGCGACTCCGCGAATACCGCCTCGATCGGCCTGCATCGCCGCGCCGGTTTCCAGATGATCGGGACCCACCCCAATGTCGGGTTCAAGTTCGGACGCTGGCTGGATACGGTGATGATGCAGCGCGCGCTGGGCAAAGGCGAACTAACGGCGCCGTGATTTCTGCCGGCAGGCGACGGCCTAGACCACCGCCAATTTGCGATCGATCACCAGCAGGACGCGGTCGAGTTCGTGGCCGCGCCGCAAGACCAGGCCGCCCGCCGAAATGACGCTGTAAGCGCCCTGCTTGCGCGCCAGCCGCGGATCCTTTTCGATGCGGTAGATCGGCACTTCCGAGGCGCGGCGAAATATCGAAAACACGGCCTTGTCCCTCAGAAAGTCGATGGCGTAGTCGCGCCATTCGCCGTCGGCAACCATGCGGCCGTAGAGGTTGAGAATGCGATTGAGTTCAAGACGATTGAAAGTAACCCGGCTCGGTGAAGGGACCGCAGCGACATAACGCTCCGATCCCCTGTTCTCGCTGGGATCGGCGTCTCCCGACGTCGAACTCATGTCGCGCCTCCTGTCATCCCCAACTCAAGACCGCGCGATCATGATCGCGCCGACCGGCCGGAACCGCAAGCCTGTTTGCGTTATTGCGGAGCCGCTGACGGCGGGTGACGGCGGAGAATTTTCGTCCCCCCGGCCGCAACGACGTAGTCAAAAAATGTGGTCACGAGCGAAAGCCGCCGTCATGCATCGCAGCAACGTCACGGGAACGTTAGTCAAATCATAATACGGCCCAATTTCCGCCAACCCCGCGCCGTGCTGGGTTGCGAAAAGACAATCACTGCGACGGCCCGGTCCTTCCGATTCCGGTTTCCTCAGCCCCCAGCCCCCCGGGGTCGTGGGGGCCGGGCCTTTCGCAGGAAAGTTAATCCCCCACTTCGGGCCAACGTGAGTTGGTCCTTTTTCTTTTGGGCATCCTGTTCGGCATCAAGCCGACCGCGGCGATCGATCTACGCCCGGGGCCCTGCCAGAATGACGATAGCGCCGATCACGCAGAGCGTCGCGCCGCCGACATCCCAGCGGTCCGGATGCACACCCTCCACCGCCCACAGCCAACCTAACGACGCCACGATATAGATGCCACCATAGGCCGCGTAGGCACGGCCGGCCGCCGACGAATCAACCAAAGTCAGCAGGCAGGCGAACAGCACCAGCGATCCGATTCCGGGCACAAGCCACAGCGCCGATTTGCCCAGCCGCAGCCAGGCCCAGAACGCAAAGCAGCCCGCGATCTCTGCAATCGCCGCGCCGATATAGGCGACAATGGTCATCGGTCACGACGAATAGCGATTTAACGCAACACTGTATAGGCGGCCCCAAGCATCGGTCCCGGCCTGTCGCTGGTGCCGCCCTGAACGTACACCGCCGCCGCATCGATGCCCTCGCGCGCGATGTTTTCCATCGGCACGCTCCAGCTACCCGTCTTGCCGGTCCAGTCGCCGACCTTCAACCAGTTGCGCACCACGTTGTGATAGGTGATCTCGCGTCCACGGTTCTCGCCGCGCCCGATCGCGATCGGCACCGCTTGCGAGACCGCGCAAATCCACACTTCGCCGTGATTCGAAACCGGACCCGAGGCAGGCGCGGTCACGGTGACGTTGATCTGCTTGCCGGCGACGCTTACGGCGACCGGCAACGACATCACCGCGCCGGATTTTGCAGTCTCGCGCATCGCTTTCTCGACGGCTGCACGATCACTGCCGATCAAATGCCGCTCGCCGTTAACGATCATCTGCGGCGTATACACACCGCGATCGCCGCGCATGCGGGAATAGGCTTTTTGACGTTCGCTGAACCGCGAGTCCGCCAGCGTATCCTTCCAGCCGAGATAGTCCCAGTAGTCGATCGGCATCGTCAACGCGACGACAGAAGGATCTTTCGCCAAGTCACCGATGAATTTGTCTGCGGGAGGACACGACGAACACCCCTGCGAGGTGAACAGTTCGACAACAGCGCGTGGATCCGCATGAGCCGGAACAACGACCGCGACCGTTGCCATCAGACCGAACGCGCCCGACCATCGCCATTTGCCAGTATCAATCATCTCATGTCGTCGCACTGCAACCGCGGCGCTCGTGCACCGCCATCAATATTGAACCCCCAAACGGAAAAGGCGACCCTTTCATAGGCCGCCTTCACGTCACGCTCCACTCACTTCACGGTGAGGCAAACTGCCGCAACTCGCTCTACGCGGCGAGGCGCCGCAGCACATAATGCAGAATGCCGCCGTTGCGATAGTACTCCAACTCGTCGAGCGTATCGATGCGACACAGCAGCGGCACCTGCTTCAATGCGCCATCGCTGGAGACGATATCGGCAACCAGCTTCTGGCGCGGCTTGAGATCGCCCTGCAGGCCACGAATCGTCACCTTTTCATCGCCCTTCAATCCGAGCGAAGCCCATGACGTGCCTTCGTCGAAGGTCAGCGGCAGCACGCCCATGCCAACCAGATTGGAGCGATGGATGCGCTCGAAGCTCTGGCAGATCACGGCACGAACGCCGAGCAGCAGCGTGCCCTTCGCGGCCCAGTCGCGCGACGAACCGTTGCCGTATTCGGCGCCGGCGAACACGACGAGAGGCACCTGCTCCTCCTTGTACTTCATCGCGGCGTCGTAAATCGTCATCTGCTCGCCGTCCGGCCAGTGCTTTGTGAAGCCGCCTTCGGGAATGTTGCCGTCCGCACCCTTGAGCATGGCGTTCTTGATGCGGATGTTGGCGAAGGTGCCGCGCATCATCACTTCATGATTGCCGCGCCGCGTACCGTACTGATTGAAGTCAGCGGGGCGCACCTGATGGTCGGTGAGATACTTGCCGGCCGGCGACGTCAGCTTGATGGAGCCTGCGGGAGAAATGTGGTCTGTGGTGATCTTGTCGCCGAACAGCGCGAGGATGCGCGCTTCGACGATGTCGTTCACCGGCGCCGGCGTCTTGGTCATGCCCTCGAAGTATGGCGGGTTCTGCACATAGGTCGAACTCATGTTCCAGCGATAGGTCTCGCCGGCCGCAGTCTTGATCTTGCGCCAGTTGGTATCGCCCTTGAACACGTCGGCGTATTTCTTCTTGAAGATCTGCGACGTCACATACTTCTTGATGAACGCATTGATCTCCTGCGAGGTCGGCCAGATGTCGCGCAGATAAACCGGCTGGCCGTCCTTGCCGGTGCCGATCGGCTCCTTGGTCAGGTCCTTTGTGACCGTACCGGCGAGCGCGTGCGCAACGACCAGCGGCGGCGACGCAAGGTAGTTGGCCTGCACGTCCGGCGAGACGCGGCCCTCGAAGTTGCGGTTGCCTGACAACACTGCCGCGGCAACGATGCCGTTGTCGTTGATCGACTTGGAAATCTCCGGCGCCAGCGGTCCCGAATTGCCGATGCAGGTGGTGCAGCCGAAGCCGACCAGATTGAAGCCAACCTTGTCGAGATCGAGTTGCAATCCGGAATTGGCCAGATACTCCGCGACCACCTGGCTGCCCGGCGCCAGCGAGGTCTTGACCCACGGCTTCGCGGTCAGGCCCTTCGCGGCGGCCTTGCGTGCCAGCAGGCCAGCGGCAATCAGCACGTTCGGATTCGATGTGTTGGTGCAGGAGGTGATCGCCGCGATCACCACATCGCCATGGCCGATATCGAAGTTGCGGCCTTCGACCTTGTAGCGGCTGGCGATATCGTCGGCCTTCTTGTACTCGGTCTCCATCGCGGCGCGGAAGCCACCGGGAATGGTTTCCAGCGCGGCGCGTCCCTCGGGCCGCTTCGGTCCGGCCATCGACGGCACCACGTCGGCGAGATCGAGCACCAGCTTGTGCGTGAACACCGGATCCGGCGAGGCGGCGGTGCGGAACAGGCCCTGCGCCTTGGCGTATTTGACGACGAGATCGACCCGCGGCGACTTTCGCCCCGATGTCTTGAGATAGTCGATGGTGGCGGCATCGACCGGGAAGAAGCCGCAGGTCGCGCCATATTCCGGCGCCATGTTGCCGATCGTCGCCTTGTCGGCCACCGACATCGAATCGAGACCGGAGCCGTAGAACTCGACGAACTTTCCGACCACGCCCTGCTTGCGCAGCATCTGCGTTACGGTCAGCACCAGGTCGGTGGCGGTGACGCCTTCGCGCAGCTTGCCCTTGAGCTTGAAGCCGACCACTTCCGGCAACAGCATCGACAACGGCTGACCGAGCATCGCCGCTTCCGCTTCGATGCCGCCGACGCCCCAACCGAGGACGGCGAGACCGTTGACCATGGTGGTGTGCGAATCGGTGCCGACCAGCGTATCCGGATAAGCGACTTCGAAAGTCCCGGTCTTGCGGCCGATGGTCATCTTCTCCTTCCGCGTCCACACCGTCTGCGCCAGATATTCGAGATTGACCTGATGGCAGATGCCGGTGCCTGGCGGCACCACGGAGAAGTTCGAGAACGCGCCCTGACCCCACTTCAGGAATTCGTAGCGTTCCTGATTCTGCTTGTATTCCTCGGCGACGTTCTTGCCGAATGCCTTGTTGTCACCGAAGAAGTTGACGATCACCGAGTGATCGATGACGAGATCGACCGGCACCAGCGGGTTGATCTTTTCAGCATCGCCACCCAGCGCCTGCATGGCGTTGCGCATCGCGGCGAGATCGACCACCGCCGGCACGCCGGTGAAATCCTGCATCAGCACGCGGGCTGGACGAAACGCGATTTCGTGCTCCAGCGAGCGCTTCCTCATCCATTTGACGACGGCCTGGATATCGGCCTTCTTGACGGTGCGGTCATCTTCGTTACGCAGCAGATTCTCGAGCAGGACCTTCATCGAATAGGGCAGGCGAGAAATGCCCTTCAGCCCGTTTTTTTCCGCCGTGGGAAGGCTGTAATAGACATAGGTCTTGGCGCCGACCTTGAGGGTTTTGCGGCATTTGAAGCTGTCGAGCGAGGTCATGTGGAAATCCCAATTTTCTTCGTTACGGACACCTGTCAACAGGTATCAAACCACCATCAGAAAGATGGACGGACTGGCTTGCAGGCGAGCATGCTGTGCTGCATCTAGGTCCGGCTTATAGAATCTTTCTAGGGGCACCGCCACATCGACCATCGTTGCGCAGCAATGCGTGGGGAAGTGCCCAAAACATGGAACGCGCAGACATGCGGCTCACCGGGCGCGCACTGAAATGTATCCGGGGTGGCCGCGAAATCTTCAGCGACCTGAACTTTGAAGCCGCCGGAGGCGAGGCAGTCGCCGTCATTGGCCCCAACGGCGCCGGCAAGACCTCCCTGCTGCGGCTGATCGCCGGGCTTTTGACCACCGCCGGCGGTTCGATCACTCTTAACGGCGGTAATGACGACCTGACCGTCGCCGAGCAGGCGCATTACCTCGGCCACCGCGACGCCCTGAAGCCGGCGCTCAGCGTCGCGGAAAATCTGGCTTTCTGGCGGGATTTCCTCGGCGGCGAGACAACCGACGCCAAGACCGCGCTCGCCGCCGTCGGGCTAGACCACATTGCCCAATTGCCGGCGGCGTATCTGTCGGCCGGTCAGCGGCGGCGATTGTCGATCGCCCGCCTGCTTGTGGTCAGACGGCCGCTCTGGCTGCTCGACGAGCCGACCTCGGCGCTCGACGCCTCCGGACAGGCCATGGTTGCGACGCTGATGCGCGACCATCTCGCGGGGGGCGGCCTGATCGTGGCGGCGACCCACACGCCGCTGGGGATCGCCGCGCGGGAACTGCGGATCGGGGTGATGGCATGACCGCCCTCGCAGCGCTGATTCGCCGCGATATCCAGGTAGCATTGCGGGTGGGCGGCGGCGCGCTGATCGGGGTGCTGTTTTTCCTCATTGTCGTGGTGTTGATGCCGTTCGCCGTCGGCCCGGATCTGGCGTTGCTCAAGAAACTCGGCCCGGCGATCCTGTGGCTCGGCGCTCTCCTTGCCAGCCTGCTGACGCTCGACCGGCTGTTCACCGCCGACCACGACGATGGCTCCCTCGACCTCATTGTCATGGGCCGCTCGTCGCTGGAACTGGCCTGTCTCGCCAAGGCCGTGGCCCACTGGCTGGTCTCTGGCCTGCCCCTGGTGATCGCGACACCGGTGCTTGGCATGCTTCTCAACCTCGACGGCGACGCCACCGCGGCGGTGGCGCTGACCCTGCTGGCCGGCACCCCCGCGCTGACTTTCACCGGCATGATCGGCGCGGCGCTGGCGGTCACCTTGCATCGCGGCGGCCTGCTGCTGGCGGTGCTGGTGCTGCCGCTGTCGATCCCGGTGCTGATATTCGGCGTCGCGGCTTCCAACGCCGCCGTCATCGAACCGGGGGGCTTCGGCGCGCCGTTCTCGATCCTGTGCGCGCTGTCGCTCGCAGGGCTGGTCATCGGCCCACTGGCGGCGGCCGCCAGCCTGCGCCATGGACTGGACTGATCGGGCGGACATGCAGCGAAGGCGGCCATCAACTCTCGCGGAACGGGGAAGGAACGCGCTTTTGCGACATTGCCTGCGGGACCCACGACGACTATCAGGACAGCCATGTCCCTGATCGACCTCGCCAACCCGACCCGATTCCTGTCGCTGACAGCGAAAATCCTGCCATGGCTGGCCGGCGCCACCGCCGTGCTGCTGGCGATCGGCCTGTATCAATCGGCGATGGCGCCCGACGACTACCAGCAGGGCGCGACGGTGAAGATCATGTTCATCCATGTGCCGAACGCCTGGCTGTCGATGTTCGTCTGGGGCGTGATGAGCCTCTCGGCGCTCGGCACGCTGGTGTGGCGGCATCCGCTGGCCGATGTTGCGGCCAAGACGGCGGCGCCGATCGGCGCGGCCTTCACCTTCCTGGCGCTGGTCACCGGATCGCTCTGGGGGCGGCCGATGTGGGGCACCTACTGGGAATGGGATGCCCGGCTGACCTCGGTGCTGATCCTGTTCCTGATGTATCTCGGCCTGATGGCGCTGTGGCGCGCTGTCGAAGACCCGAGCCGGGCCGCGCGCGCGGCCGCGGTCCTCACGCTGGTCGGCGCGATCAATATCCCGATCATCAAGTTTTCCGTCGACTGGTGGAACACGCTGCATCAGCCGGCGTCGGTGTTGCGCATGGGCGGCTCGACGCTCGACAAGGCCTTCCTGATTCCATTGCTGGTGATGGCGGTGGCCTTTTCGCTGCTGTTCATCACGCTGCATCTGGCGGCGATGCGCAATGAAATCCTGCGCCGCCGCGTGCGTTCGCTGCAGATGCTGCAAGCCAGCAAACCGCAAGGCTGACCCGCATGTCGCTCGGCCCCTACGCATCGTTCATCGTCACGTCGTATCTCTTCGTCGCAGCCGTGGTGGCGATCCTGATCGGCTGGATCACATTCGATTATCGTCGACAAAAGGCGCGGCTGCGCGATCTGGAGGCCAGCGGCGTGACGCGGCGCTCCGGCCGCGGGGTCACGGATATCCCATGAGCGGCTCCGATCATTCCGAAGTGCCGGCGCCGCACCGCCGACGAATTCTGGTGGCGTTGCCGCTGCTGGCCTTCGCCGCGCTGGCCGCGCTGTTCTGGTTTCGGCTCGGCGACCGCGATCCCTCGCGCATTCCCTCCGCACTGATCGGCCGCCCCGCGCCGGCCACAACGCTGCCGCCGCTTGCCGAACTGGTGCGCGACGGCGCGCCGGTCCCCGGCCTCGACCCGTCCGTGTTCAAGGGCAAGGTCAGTCTGGTCAACGTCTGGGCGTCGTGGTGCGTCCCTTGCCATGAGGAAGCGCCGTTGCTGACAGCGCTGAGCGCCGACAAGCGCATCCAGCTTATCGGCATCAACTACAAGGACCAACCCGACAACGCCCGGCGTTTTCTCGGCCGCTACGGTAACCCGTTCAGCATCGTCGGTGTCGACGGCAACGGCCGCGCCGCCATCGAATGGGGGGTGTACGGCGTGCCCGAAACCTTCATTGTCGGCCGCGACGGCAACATCGCCTACAAGCTGATCGGTGCGGTGACGCCGGAGAATATCGGCACCGTGCTCAAGGCCGAAATCGACAAGGCTTTGCTGGTCAAGCCATAGTCAAAATAATCTCCAGCTTTTATCCGCCGTTCATTCTACGGCCATGGCGTTGCCACGAATTCAAAGCTAGCGTTGTTCGGTGACAATCATCGTCCTTGGAGGGACACACCCAATGCGTCATTTTACGCTCGCTTCCCTGACCGCCGCCGCCCTCGCGTTCGGCCTGCTCGCGTCCACACCGTCGATGGCTCAATCGACCCAGCCAGCGGCGCCGAACAGCACAAAAATGGCGCCGTCCAACAAAATGATGGCTCCTGCCGAGTCGAAGATGGCACCAAAAGCCGACCTGCTCGACATCAACTCGGCAACGGCGGAGCAGCTGGATGCGCTGCCCGGTGTCGGGAAAGCTTATTCGGCCGCGATCATCAAGGCCCGCCCGTACAAGGGCAAGGATGAGCTGGTGCAGAAGAAAATCATCCCGCAAAAGACCTACGACGGCATCAAGGACAAGATTATCGCCAAGCAGAAGTAAACCGGCGCGAGCCGCCTTTACCGATTTCAGCGAAACGCATCGGCTATCCCGCCGGTGCGTTTTCCTTGTCAGCTTTAGCTGACATCGCCCTCTTTTGCGTCGCTGGCCTCCAGCGTCGCCGGCGCGACCGTGGTGCGCTTGACCAGCGGCATCTGCAACATCGCGAACACCATGGTAATCGGGATCACGCCGAATGCCTTGAAGGCGACCCAGAAGTCCGTCGTCTGCGTGCGCCAGATGAATTCGTTGAGCATCGCCATGCCGAGAAAGAACAGTGTCCAGCGCAGGGTCAGCTTGCGCCAGCCTTCCGGCGTGAGATTGAACATCTGATCGAACATGATGGCGATGAACGAGCGGCCGAACAGCAAACCGCCGCCGAGCACCGCCGCGAACATGCCGTAAATGATCGTCGGCTTGACCTTGATGAAGGTCTCGTCGTGCAACACCAGCGTCAGCGTTCCGAATACGAGGACGATGACGGCGGTGACCAACGCCATCATCGGAATATGTCGCGTCACCACCCAGGACACGACCATCGCCACCACGATCGCCACCATGAAGGCGCCGGTGGCGACGAACAGGTTGAACTTGGCGTTGGCGAAAAAGAAGATCAGCAGCGGACCGAGTTCGGTCGCCAGCTTGAATAGCGGATGCGGCTGTTTCTTATCCATGTCAGCTCTCGATTCCTGCAATCGCCTTGGCGAAATCCGGCGCGGTGAAGGCGGACAGATCGTCAACGCCCTCGCCGACGCCGATGAAATGCACCGGCAGCTTATATTTCTCCGCCAGCGCCACCAGAATGCCGCCGCGCGCGGTGCCGTCGAGCTTGGTCATCACCAATCCGGTGACTCCCGCGGTGCGATGAAATGCCTCGACCTGCGACAGCGCGTTCTGCCCCACTGTCGCATCGAGCACCAGCAGCACCGCATGCGGCGCGTTGACGTCAACCTTCTTGATGACGCGGACGACTTTCTCCAGCTCGCCCATCAACTCGGCCTTGTTCTGCAAGCGCCCGGCCGTGTCGATCAGCAGCACGTCGGTGCCGGCCGTCTTCGCCGCGGTGATCGCATCGAACGCGAGACCGGCGGCATCGGACCCCTGCGGCCGCGCGATCACCGGCGCACCGGTGCGCTCGCCCCAGACCTTCAACTGCTCGATAGCCGCTGCACGAAAGGTGTCGCCCGCCGCCAGCATCACCTTGCGGCCCTCCGCCGCGAAGCGCGACGCGAGCTTGCCGGTGGTGGTGGTCTTGCCGGACCCGTTGACGCCGACCATCAGGATGACGAACGGCTTTTGCGTGGTATCGACGACCAGAGGTTGCGCCACCGGGGCCAACACTTTCTCCACCTCGGTCGCGACGACCGCCTTCACCTCGTCGGCGGAAATCGACTTGTCATAGCGGCCATGGCCGACGGCTTCGGCAATGCGCGCCGCCACGCTGGAACCGAGGTCGGCCCGCAACAGCACATCCTCGATATCGTCGAGCATGGCGCGGTCGAGCTTGCGGCGGATCACCAGATCGGCGACCGCGGTTCCAAGCGAACTCGAGGTGCGCTTCAGGCCGCTGGAAAGCCGCCGCCACCAGCTTTGCTTGGGTTGGTCGGGATTATTATCGGTCATGTCCGGAACGCCCTTAGAGCTTCGCTTCTGATGTATCGGATGCGAAGCTCTAAGCTTTTGTTCCGACGCGTTTTCTTCGCGCGAACCGGTATCCACTTCGCTTGAAAACGCTATAAACACTTTGCGCCACAAACGAAAGCTGCCAATTCCGATGGATACGCCACAACTCAGCGCCGAGGACATTCTGGCTCGCGTCCTGCACCGCGACGGCCTGATGCTGGTGATCGACAAGCCTGCCGGATTGCCGGTGCATCGCGGCCCCAAAGGCGGCGCGAATCTGGAGGATTCGTTCGATGCGCTACGGTTCGGCCTGCCGCGCCCGCCGGTGCTGGCACATCGGCTCGACCGCGATACCTCGGGCTGTCTGGTTCTGGGACGACATCGCAAGGCGACGGCCTCGCTGGGATTGCTGTTCAAGCACAGCAAGATATCGAAGACCTACTGGGCCGTTGTCGAAGGCGGCCCGACGGAGGATGAAGGCACCATCGACATGCCGCTCGGCCGCCTCAACGCCGAACGCGGCTGGTGGCAAAAGCCCGATCCCAACGGCCAACCAGCGACAACCAACTGGAAGGTGCTTGGGCGCGGCGACGGCCTGACGTGGGTCGCCATGGAGCCCGTGACCGGCCGCACGCATCAATTGCGCGTGCATAGCGCCGCGTCGGGCTGGCCGATCGTCGGCGACAATATTTACGGCAACGGTCCGCGCTTCGGTGAACCGTCACTGCATCTGCATGCGCGCGAGATCGTGATACCGCTGTCGAAAAACAAGGAGCCGGTGCGCGTCACCGCCCCTGCCCCGCCGCATCTGCACGAGCGGTTGAAGGCCTGCGGCTGGAACGGGGAGTAACGCGACGCCAACCCATTGGCTCGTCATGCCCGGCTTTATGCCGGGCATCCACGTCTTTGAAGCATTGCGGGTTCGAAGACGTGGATGGCCGGGACAAGCCCGGCCATGACGATGGAGAGCCTAACTCAATACCTGCTGGTGTCACGCGATCAACCGCGCACCGTCGTGACCTGTAATGCTCATCGCCCGCACGTCGCCGGGTGTGCCATCGGCGACCGCCACCGGCACGAAATGCTCGGTGCGGCCTTGGGTCGCGCTTTCGATCAGGACGGAGCGCGTCGCATCGATCTCGGCATCGAGCCGTCGGCGTAACGCTGCCTCGCCGGTCACCCGCAGCCGCTTCGCCCGTTCCTTGATGACGCGGCTATCGACCTGCGGCATCCGCGCCGCCGGCGTACCCGGCCGCGGCGAATAGGGAAACACATGCAGGAATGTAAGATCGCATTCCTCCACCAGCGATTGCGACCGCGAAAACATCGCTTCGGTCTCGGTTGGAAAGCCCGCGATAATGTCGGCGCCGAACGCAATATCCGGCCGCAACCGCCTGACCTGCGCGCAGAACGCAATGGCGTCGGCACGAAGATGCCGCCGCTTCATCCGCTTCAGAATCAGGTCGTCACCGGCCTGCAACGACAGATGCAGATGCGGCATCAGTCGCTCATCGCCAGCGATGACATCGAGCAGATCGCGATCGACCTCGATCGAATCGATCGAGGAAATCCGCAGCCGCTTCAACTCCGGAACATGCCGCAAAATCTGCTTGGCCAGCGTGCCGAGCCGGGGCGCGCCTGGAAGATCGGCGCCATAGCTGGTGAGATCGACGCCCGTGAGCACGATTTCGACATGGCCGCGCTCGACCAGCGTGCGAACCTGCTCGATCACGCCCCCCATCGGCACCGAACGTGAATTGCCTCGGCCATACGGGATGATGCAAAACGTGCAGCGATGGTCACAGCCGTTCTGCACCTGCACGAACACGCGCGGCAGCCCGGTCTGGAATCCCTCGACCAGATGCGGCGCCATCTCCTTGACCGCCATGATGTCGGCCACCGCGATTTTTTCATCGCGATCGATGCCGAAACCCGCCGCGCTGTCGAAGGCCGTGCGCGTCGCGCGCCACGCCTCGCCGTGCAGCTTGTCGTCGTTGCCAAGCACGCGATCGACCTCGGGCATCGCCGCGAACATGGCGGCCTGGGTCTGCGCCGCGCAACCGGTGACGACGACGCGCGCGTTCGGCCGCTCCCGCTTCAACCGTCGGATCGATTGCCGCGCCTGCGTCACCGCCTCGTTGGTCACGGCGCAACTGTTGATGACCACGACGTCGTCGAGGCCCGCCTGCTCGGCCTCGCGCCGGATCACTTCCGATTCGAACGCGTTGAGGCGGCAGCCGAAGGTGACGACGTCGACAGCCATATCAGGCCGCCGTACCGAACAGCGCCGGATCGAACCGGCCTTCGTATTCGAATGTGGCCGGTCCCGTCATCAGCACATGATCGTCGCGCTCGCGCCACTCGATGGTGAGTTCGCCGCCCGGCAGCGTCATGTGCACGATGCGACCGGTGCGCTTGAGCCGCGCCGCCGCGACGGCCGTGGCGCAGGCCGCCGAGCCGCAAGCCCTGGTAAGCCCGGCGCCGCGCTCCCAGGTCCGCATCTCGATATGATCGCGATCGACGACATGGGCCAGCGTGATATTGGCGCGCTGTGGAAAGATCGGGTGGTTTTCCAGCAGCGGCCCGAGCCGCTCGAGATCGTAGCCGTGGATGTCATCGACCCAGAAGATCGCATGCGGGTTGCCCATGCTGACCACCGACGGCGAATGCAGGATCGGCGCGTCGATCGGCCCGATCTGCAACTCGATGTAGCGGGTGTCGCGAAACTCCTCCGCCAGCGGAATGTCCCGCCAGCCGAACTTCGGCGGCCCCATGTCCACCGTATAAAGATCGGGCGCAGGCCCCTGCCAGCAGTTCAGCAGACCGGCCCGGGTTTCGAACGTCAGCGCCGACGCGCCGGTCGCGGCGAAGGTCTGCCGCGCCACGCAGCGCATGCCGTTGCCGCAGGCGCCGGCCTCCGAGCCGTCATTGTTGTAGATGCTGACGAACGCCTCGGTCCCGGCGAGGCGCGGCCGCTGCAGGATCATGAGTTGATCGTACGGCACGCCCTGCGGTGAGGCGACGGCGCGCGCGTCGTCCGGCGTGACCGGGGCACCCGTATCGCGCAGGTCGACCACGACGATTTCGTTGCCGATGCCGTTCATCTTGCTGAAGGCGTGATTGGCCAGGGCGCTCATGACGATTTCCATATTTGTGCCGTGTTATATGGCGAACAGCAACGGATTGGCCAGTGGCAACGCCGCGGCGTTCATGCTGGAGACACCTTCCGGATCATATAGGGAATGACATCAGGCATGGGACGAACGCCAAGCCAGCATGATAGCATGACGATGCAGCAACGATTTAGTCTGATCCGACCCGAGCCACCGCGCTCAACGTGCCACCGCACGGCCATGGAGATCCCGGAATGAACCGCCCCCGCCTGTCTCGCCTTGCCTCGGTCGCTCTGGTTCCGGCGGTTGCGCTCGCGCTCGGCACCTCGTCCCTATGGGCCCAGTCACCACCGGCGACACCACCCGCGACGCCCCCGGCCGCAACAGCGCCCGCGACCTCCGCGCCATCGGATACGACGCCGGCTCCGGCGGCACCCGCGACACCTCCGCCCGCGACCGCGGCCCCGACAACGCCGGCGCCGACAACGCCCCCCGCTGCGGCGACGGCTCCCGCCACCCCGCCGGCAGCCCAGACCGCCGACCCGTTTGGCGAGGAAATCACCATGGAGCCGAAGACGGTGCTGATCTTCACGGGCAGCGCCACCTGGGATTCGGCGTTCGAAAGCCTGATGGATGCCTTCAAGTCACTGAACACCCTGCTCGACAAACAGGGCATCAAGACATCCGGCAATCCAATGATTGTCTACACTTCCACCGACGACAACGGCTTCGTATTCCAGGCTGAAATTCCTGTCGATCAGGAGATCAAGAGCCTGCCCAAGAATATGAGCATGGGCAAATCGCCGGAAGGCAAGGCTCTCAAATTCGTGCATCGCGGCTCCTACGACAACATGGACAACACCTACGAGGCGATCACCAATCACCTCGACGACAAGAAGCTGGAAGCCAAGGATCTGTTCGTCGAGGAATACATCACCGACCCGCTCAAGACGGCGGAAGACAAGCTGGTGATCAATGTCTACGTTCCACTGAAGTGAGGATCATGATTTTCACCCGCACCCTGACCGCCGCGCTTGCGGCTGCCGTCCTGAGCCTGCCCGGAGCCGCGATGGCCGACACCAACCCACCGCCGATGATCGCAGTGACCGGCGAGGCCACCGTGAACGCCGCACCGGATCTGGCGCAGATCGATGGCGGCGTTACCACCGACGCCAAGACCGCGCGCGAGGCCAGCGACGCCAACAACACCGCGATGGGCCGCGTCTTGCTGGCCTTGCAGGGCGCCGGCATCGCCGAGAAGGACTACCAGACGTCGCGCCTGTCGTTGCAGCCGCAATATGCCAACAGCACCAGCGGCCGAAATGGGCCCAACGTCGTGACCGGCTATCGCGCCAGCAATCGCGTGACGGTGAAGCTGCGCGATGTCGGCAAGGTGGCCAACATCATCGACGCATTGGTCGCGGCCGGCGCCAACGACATCGGCAACATCAATTTCATGGTCTCGAACGCCTCGAAACTGCTCGACGATGCACGGCCGCGCGCCATTGCCGATGCCCGCCGCAAGGCCGAGATCTATGCGAAGGCGGCGGGCGTCACGCTCGGCGATCCGCTCAGCATCAGCGAAGGCGGCTTCGTCGCACCGATGCCGATGGTGCGAAAGATGTCGGCGGATTTCGCCTCCGCGCCGGTCGCGCCGGGTGAGGAAACGTTGCATATCAACGTCAGCGTTTCTTGGGCGATCAAGCCGGCGGGGCAGTAATTCCGCTGAAGGCCGTATCGTGCGCGCCGTCGCCCTGCGTTCACACCTCAGGATGGCGGCCAATCGATCCGATCGTGCCCTTCTTAAATCTCCGCCACCTGACCGGGCTTCAACACCAAGAACTTCTTGCGCGCGACGCCCGCGGCATCCAGCGCGACATGGAGTGCATCAACCGGCGCATCGATCGCCTCATCGGTAAGCTGAAAAGTGCCGTGATGATGCGCAAAAGCCTGTTGCGCGCCGCAATCCGCCAGTGCCTTCACCGCATCTTCCGGGTTCATGTGCTGATCGCGCATGAACCAGCGCGGCTCGTAGGCGCCGATCGGCAGAATCGCCAGCCGCAATGCGCCATGCGCGTCGCGAACGCGACGGAAATGGCCGCCGTCGCCGTAACCTGAATCGCAAACGATGTAGATCTTGCCCGCCGGCGTCTCCAGCACGAAGCTGGCCCACAACGCCATGTTGCGATCGAACAGGCCGCGCGCCGACCAGTGCCGCGTCGGCACCAACGTGACCGCAATGCCGTCACCGAGTTCGACGCGGTCATGCCAGTCGAATGCCTCGGCGTGAATCGCCGCGTCGGCGGCGCGCATGGTCACGTCGTTGCCGAGCGGCGTGATGATCCGCGGCGCGAATTTGGCCTGCAAGCGCGACAGCGTCGCGACATCGAGATGGTCGTAGTGACCATGCGACACCAGCACCGTATCGATCGGCGGCAAGGCGTCGAAAGCAATACCCGGATCGTTATGGCGTTTCGGTCCCGCGAAGCTGAAGGGCGAAGCGCGCTCCGACCATATCGGATCGATCAGGATGTTATGACTCGCGGCCTGGATCAGCCAGCTTGCATGGCCGACGAACGAAAGCCGCACCTTGCCGCCGGTGACGCGCGGCGGCGGCGTATCGGCATAAGGACTCGGCACCCAGTCCGGCCACGCCTGACGTTGCCGGCCGCTGCCGAACTGCCAGCGCAGCACCTCGCTCAACTTTTTTGGAGGCGCGCCATGCGGATCGAAAAAACAGGTGCCGTCGAAATGATCGGACAGCGGACCGTCATAAGTTTTCATGCGCGAAGCCCAGAATGCGGAAATGCCTGCCGCCGTGGTCAGTCCCGCAAGGCCAGCCAGCACGCGGCGTCGGGTCCATGTCACGACATACCTCATGGAACGGCAAACAAACTGTTACAAGCCGCGTTGTAGCGGTGAACCGATGCGGCCAACAGGGCGCGCCGTCAAATTGACGCTTCCAGCCGACTACCCTATGCAAACAAATATACCGCCAGCGTTGGGGCGCGGGCTTTCGACTGCGGCGGAGGATCGATGCAGCAGCCCAGTGTCATTCTGATTACCGGCGCGAGCGGCTTTCTCGGCCGCCACTTGACGGCCCACCTTGCCGCGCAGGGCCATCGCATCCGCGCCGCCGCGCGTCGGCCGGACATAATCGCCACGCAGGCGAACGTCACCCCCGTCCCGATGCCGGATCTGATGCATCCCGCCGATTGGCGGCCGCTATTGTCCGGCGCGAGCCACGTCGTTCACCTCGCCGGCATCGCGCACCGCTCGGCGACCGACGAGGATCACGAGCGTGGCAATCACCGCGCAGTTGCGGAACTGGCCGAGGCCGCGGCCGCAGCCGGTATCGCGCAATTCGTGTTCATTTCCTCGATCGCCGCGCAGACCCCGGCGTGGACCGACCACGTGTTGCGCGAAACCGATCAGCCGAAGCCCGATTCACCCTACGGCTACGCCAAGCTTGCTGCCGAACAGGCGGTTCGCGCCAGCGGCGTTCCGTTTACAATTCTGCGCCCGGTGGTGATCGACGGAGACGGCGCCAAAGGCAACATCGCGCTGATCCGCAAGATCGCCGGGTTGCCGTTGCCATTGCCGTTCGGCGCCCTGCGCAACCGGCGATCCATTCTATCGGTGGAGAATTTCAACCGTGCGGTGCTGACGGTGCTGGCAAACCCGGCGGCGCTCGGGGAAACCTTCGTGGCGGCCGACCCGCATCCACTAACGGTGGGAGAGTTGATCGCCGGAATTCGAAGGGATGCCGGCCGGGCGCCAGCGCTGCTTTCGGTACCGCCCGGCATTCTCGAGAGACTGGCCACCTTGGCCGGCCGCCGAGCGATGTGGAACCGGATCAGCGGTTCGCTCGAGGTCGATCCCGGCAAGCTGCTCGCGCTGGGCTGGCGACCGGTCGAACATGCGCCGTCACGAGCAACCGCCGATTGATCGACGCTTTTGGCCCCGCCGCCGCCTGCCCGCTGAAATATTGGCAGCCGGCCCTCCGATTTACTTGTTATATTCCAATATCTTGCTCAAAGTCCGCGATTGCACGAGCCTAAACTTGTATTGACTTTCCGGGCCGCAGCCGGGTAAATCCCGCCACTTCTCGGAAAGACGTTCTTTTCGACCCGCCGCCCGGTCCCTGAGGCCGGAGGCCAACGCCCGACAGCGCTGTGCGCCCTCGGGCGCAAACGTGTTTGGAACAGTGGCTCATGTTCGACAATCTGTCGGAAAAGCTTGGTGGCATTCTCGATCGGCTGACGCGCCGCGGCGCGCTGACCGAGGCCGATGTCGACGCCGCGATGCGCGAAGTGCGCCGCGCGTTGCTGGAGGCCGACGTCGCCCTCGAGGTGGTGCGCAGCTTCACCGAACAGGTGCGTGAACAAGCCATCGGCGCGACCGTCGTCAAATCGGTCACGCCGGGCCAGATGGTGGTCAAGATCGTCCACGATCAGTTGATCGCCACGCTTGGCTCCGATGGTCAGACCATCGACCTCAATGCCGTGCCGCCGGTCGCCATCATGATGGTCGGCTTGCAGGGCTCCGGCAAAACCACCACCACCGCCAAATTGGCGCGCCGTCTGACGAGCCGCGACAAGCGCAAGGTGCTGATGGCCTCGCTCGACATCTATCGCCCGGCGGCGATGGAGCAACTGGCCGTGCTCGGCCGCGATCTCGAGATTGCGACGCTGCCGATCGTCGCGGGACAAAAGCCCGAACAGATCGCGCGCCGCGCGCTCGAAGCTGGCCGGCTCGGCGGCTACGACGTGGTGCTGCTCGACACCGCCGGCCGCACCACGCTCGACGAAGAGATGATGAGCGAGGCGGCGAACATCAAAGCCGCCGCCAACCCGCACGAAGTGTTGCTGGTCGCCGACAGCCTGACCGGTCAGGACGCCGTCAATCTGGCGCGTTCGTTCGACCAGCGCGTCGGCCTCACCGGCATCGTGCTCACCCGCGTCGACGGCGATGGCCGCGGCGGCGCGGCATTGTCGATGCGCGCCGTCACCGGCAAGCCGATCAAGCTGCTCGGCACCGGCGAAAAGACCGACGCGCTCGAAGATTTCCATCCCGACCGTATCGCCGGCCGCATCCTCGGCATGGGCGACGTGGTGTCGCTGGTGGAGAAGGCCGCCGCGCATATCGACGCCGAAAAGGCCGCGCGCGTCGCCGAGAAGATGCGCAAGGGTCAGTTCGACCTCAACGACATGCGCGACCAGTTGCAGCAGATGGCCAGCATGGGCGGCATCGGCGGCCTGATGGGCATGATGCCCGGCATCGCCAAGATGAAGAACCAGATCGCCGCCGCCGGCATCGACGACAAGATTCTCAAGCGTCAGGTCGCCATCATCGATTCGATGACGCGGCAGGAGCGCAAGCATCCCGATCTTCTCAAGGCCAGCCGCAAGAAGCGCATCGCCGCCGGCAGCGGGCAGAAGGTCGAGGACATCAACAAGCTGCTCAAGATGCACCGCAACATGGCCGACATGATGAAGGCGATGGGTTCGGGCAAGCGCGGTCCGATGGCCGGCATCGCCCAGGCCATGGGTTTCGGCGGCGGCATGCCCTCGCCGGAGCAGATGAAGGCAATGGCCGACAAGATGCCGAAAGGCGCCGACGGCCTGCCGCAACTGCCGAAGGATCTTCCCGCCGGCCTGCGCGGCGGCCTGCCCAATCTGCCGGGTCTCACCGGCTTGAGCGGCAAACCGACGCTGCCGGGCCTCGGCGGCTTTCCCGGATTCGGGAAGAAGAAATAATCGCGATCAACCTCAGACAAACACAAACAACGCAAACTCGAACAGACTTCCAAAGGAGCCTTCAATGTCAGTCGTTATCCGTCTCGCCCGTGCCGGCACCAAGAAGCGTCCGGTCTATCACGTCGTCGTTGCCGACTCGCGCTTTCCGCGCGACGGCCGCTTCATCGAGCGGCTCGGCCACTTCAACCCGCTGCTGCCGAAGGACAACGAGTTGCGGCTGAAGCTCGACATGGACAAGGTCAAGGCCTGGCTCGCCAAGGGCGCGCAGCCGTCCGATCGCGTGTCGCGTTTTCTCGATGCCGCCGGCGTCGCCAAGCGCGCCGCCCGTAACAACCCGGAAAAGGCCGTGCCGCGCAAGGAGCGCAAGGCGCAGGCTGAAGCCGCCGCGAAGGCATAAAGTCTTACAGGGTGGCAAATCAGATTTGTGTCGCCCGCATCGGCGCCGCGCACGGTGTGCGTGGCGCGGTCAAGCTGTGGACCTTCACCGAAGACCCGCTGGCGGTGCTGCACTACGGCCCGCTCGCCACCAAGGATGGCGCGCGTCAGATCATCGTGACGCACGCGCGCACAGCCAAGGATCATCTGGTTGCGACGCTTCAAGGCGTCACAACGCGTGATGACGCCGAGAAGCTCAACGGCGTCGAACTCTACATCGCGCGCGACAAGCTGCCCGCAACCGACGACGATGAGTACTACCACGCCGACCTGATCGGCCTGTCGGCGCAAACCGCGGCGGGCGAACCGATCGGCCGTGTCACCGCGATCCACAATTTCGGCGCCGGCGATGTCATCGAGATCGCGCCGACCCAAGGACCGAGCCTATTGCTGCCGTTCACCAACGCGGTGGTGCCCACCGTCGATATTGCCGATGGTCGCGTGGTGATAGAACTGCCGGCCGAGATCGACGGCGAAGCGCCGAACGATGTGGAGAGCTGACATGGCCGCCCACGCGTGCGCTTTCTTACCTCCCCCTGCAAGGGGGAGGTCGATTTGCATCGCAAATCGGGTGGGGGTCTTCTACCAGCATGACCCCCTCCCCAGCCCTCCCCCTTGCAGGGGGAGGGAGATCAAGGAATCGCGTTCATGACCTGGCGCGCGACAATCCTGACCCTGTTTCCCGAAATGTTTCCCGGCCCTCTCGGCGTCAGCCTGGCCGGGCGCGCTCTGGCATCCGGATTGTGGATGCTGGAGGCGCGCGACATCCGCGATTCGGCCACCGACCGCCACCGCAGCGTCGATGATACGCCGGCCGGCGGGGGGCCTGGCATGGTGCTGCGCGCCGACGTGCTCGCCGCCGCCATCGACGCCGCCAATGCCACACCCGACCGGCCGCGGCTGGTGATGAGCCCGCGCGGTCGGCCATTGACCCAGTCGCGGGTCATGGACCTCGCCGCCGGACCCGGCCCCCTGATCGTCTGCGGGCGTTTCGAAGGCATCGACCAGCGCGTCATCGACGCCCGCGGGCTGGAGGAGGTCTCGGTCGGCGACTATGTGCTGTCCGGCGGCGAAATCGCGGCCATGGCCCTGATCGACGCCTGCGTGCGGCTGCTGCCCGGGGTGATGGGCAAGCTGGAATCGGGAACCGATGAGAGCTTTTCGGCAGGACTACTGGAATACCCTCAGTACACACGTCCGCAGGACTTCGAGGGCCGACCGATCCCCGAAGTCCTTTTGTCCGGCGATCACGCCAAGGTCGCCGGCTGGCGCCGGGCCGAGGCCGAAGCCCTGACGAAACGCCGGCGACCGGACCTATGGGCGGCGCATGGCGGGAGCTCCGCCAACCAAAAACGGCCAAAAAGCACGACAGACGGGTGACAACGGCTTTGCTTTGCCGTATAGGAGCCGGAAATCCGCGCAATGGCAGGATAAGGAATTCCGCGCAGCCGCCTCGTTGAGCTGGCGCGCCGCCGATGGAGATTTGCAATGAACATCATTCAGCAGCTCGAAAAAGAGCAGTTCGACAAGCTTTCGGCCGGTAAGGTCATCCCGGACTTCGGCCCCGGCGATACCGTGATCGTCAACGTGAAGGTCGTCGAAGGCGAGCGCACCCGCGTGCAGGCCTATGAAGGCGTCTGCATCGGCCGCTCCGGCGGAGGCATCAACGAGAGCTTCACCGTTCGCAAGATTTCCTATGGCGAGGGCGTGGAGCGCGTCTTCCCGCTGCTTTCCCCGATGATCGACTCGATCAAGCTGGTACGTCGCGGCAAGGTGCGCCGCGCCAAGCTGTATTACCTGCGCAACCTGCGCGGCAAGTCGGCCCGCATCGTCGAGAAGAAGCAGGACCGCCAGCAGGCGGCCGCCGTCGGCGAGTAATCGCCAGACCTTTGGTTTCGAAGAAGCGCGGGCAGGCCCCGCGCTTTTTTGTTGCGTGCGATTTTGCGCCCGGCGCTTGTCCGAGCAGGACAAACGGCGCATTGCCGCATTGCCGCCGGTTTCATTGTCGGGGCGATTGCGTCCGTGCTAGGATATGGAATGGTTCCAGATCGCAAAGAGATCGTTGCCCGGATCGTGCTCGACGACCGCGCCCGCCTGCCGTGGCGCTTCTTCGGCCGGCTGACGACGACCGCGCTCCTCGCGGCCTGATTTTTCGCGCGCCGCCAAGCGCCGCGCCCGCCTGCACCACGCCATTCCTTTCCGTTCGAGGCCGACACCATGTCCGATTCAAAATCCGCCAGCACCCTGTACGACAAGATCTGGAACGATCATCTGGTCCACGAGGCCGATGACGGCACCTGCCTGCTCTACATCGACCGTCATCTGGTGCACGAAGTCACCTCACCGCAGGCGTTCGAGGGCCTGCGCACCACCGGCCGCAAGGTTCATGCGCCGGAGAAGACGCTGGCCGTGGTCGACCATAACGTGCCGACCACCGACCGCAGCAAGCCAAATCCCGACCCGGAAAGCGCCGAGCAGATCGCGGCCCTTGCGCAGAACGCCAAGGACTTCGGCATCGAGTATTACAACGAATACGACAAGCGGCAGGGCATCGTCCACGTCATCGGCCCCGAGCAGGGCTTCACGCTGCCCGGCACCACCATCGTCTGCGGCGACAGCCACACCTCGACGCATGGTGCGTTCGGCGCGCTGGCGCATGGCATCGGCACCTCCGAGGTCGAGCACGTGCTGGCGACGCAGACGCTGATCCAGAAGAAGGCCAAGAACATGCGCGCCGTCGTCGATGGCAAATTGCCCGACGGCGTCACCGCCAAGGACATCATCCTCGCCATCATCGGCGAGATCGGCACCGCGGGCGGCACCGGCTACGTGCTGGAATACGCCGGCGAGGCGATCCGCGCGCTGTCGATGGAAGGCCGCATGACGGTCTGCAACATGTCGATCGAAGGCGGTGCCCGCGCCGGCCTGATCGCGCCGGACGAGGTCGCCTACGAATTCCTGAAAGGCCGCGCCAAGGCCCCGAGGGGCGACGCATGGGACGCGGCGCGACGCTACTGGGAGACGCTGCGCAGTGATGAAGGCGCGCACTTCGATCATGAGATCCGTCTCGACGCCGCCAAGCTGCCGCCGATCGTCACCTGGGGCACCTCGCCGGAAGACGTGGTGTCGATCACCGGCGTCGTGCCCGATCCGGACAAGATCGCCGATGAAGCCAAGCGCATCTCCAAGCACCGCGCGCTCGACTACATGGGCCTGAAGGCCGGCACCAAGATTACCGATATCAAGCTCGACCGCATCTTCATCGGTTCGTGCACCAACGGGCGCATCGAGGACCTGCGCGCGGCCGCCAAGGTTGTCGAGGGCAAGACCGTCAACGGCAACCTCAATGCCATGATCGTGCCAGGCTCCGGTCTGGTGAAGGAGCAGGCCGAAGCGGAAGGCCTCGACAAGATTTTCATCAAGGCGGGATTCGAATGGCGCGAACCGGGCTGTTCGATGTGCCTTGCGATGAACCCCGACAAGCTCGCTCCCGAGGAGCGCTGCGCCTCGACCTCGAACCGCAACTTCGAAGGCCGTCAGGGCTTCAAGGGGCGCACCCATCTGGTGTCGCCGGCGATGGCGGCCGCGGCGGCGATCGCCGGCCACTTCGTCGACATTCGCGACTGGCGTTAACGCAACTCGCACTATTCTCGTCTTGCGCGAAGACGGCGGCTTCCTTCGAGGCCGCCGTTTTCTTTTCGTGCCGCGAATGAAGAGGGCGACGACGTCGGAACCGCAACGCGGTATCGCGACTTGTCATGGCGCCGGAGGTCATTGCCATGCTGGTTGAACGCAACATCCAGGTTATCAATATCGATGTGATCGGACAGGCCTATTCTATTGCCGCCGATTACCTGCACAAAAGCGGCGCGCTCGCCGATCCCGAACTCGCCGACCGATCACTTTTAGAAATCATCGTCGAGTTGTTTCAATTCGGCGACCGCAACCGGATCCGGATCGCCAATTTGGCCATACGGCGATATCAGCTCGCCCACGGCGGTTAGAGCGTTTTCGAGCGAAGTGGAATCCGGTTCGCGTGAGGAAAACGCGTCAAATTAAGAATCTAGAGCCCCGTTCCGATTTCATCGGAACGGGGCTCTAGTGCATCTTCACAAAACGAGCGACGTCAGGTGCTGCTGCCCGCGGGTGTCGACACCGGCAGCACTTCCACCGCGGCGACAGCGGCGCGGTCTGGCGTCGCATCCTTCCAACGAACCGAGCCGAAGGGCCGCTCCAGCATCCGGCGGACCTTCACCGGCTCCAGCCCGCGGTGAAATTTCATCGCCCGCAAATGCAGCTTGCGTTCCGACTGGGTCGCACGGTTTCGCTGGCGCAGATAATCGTACCAGGTCGGACAGTGATAGCGTTCGGTCCATAGCTGCGGATCGGCAATATCGCGGGCGATCGACCAGCCATACGCGCCGTTGCGCTTGCGGCTGAGCTGAACCATCTGCATCAGCCGATAGAAAGTCCGGGCGCGATTGAGGTCTACACGATATTCGATCTCGACGATGATCGGGCCGCTGCGGCCGGTCAACGGCAGTTGCACTTCGGGATCGGCCAGCAGATCCGCGGCCTCCTCCCGATCGCTCACCGGCGGCATCCTCATCCAGAGTCCCAGCACCGGCGACACGAACATCACGACGCCGGATACGATCAACGCTCCCTCGACGCCGATCATGTCGGCAAGGTGCCCCCAGCCCCAGCTTCCGATCGCGATCCCGCCTGCAATCGAGGCCTGAAACGCCGCCAGCGAGCGGCCGGCGACCCAGCGCGGTGCCGACAGTTGCACGCCGATATTGAACAGCGCCACCGCCAGCATCCAGACCGCCCCGGCCGCGACGAGCGCCGCCGCCGTCACCACCGCCATCTTGCTCGTCGCGACGGCGGCAATGGCGACGCCCATCACCAGCGCGCAAAGCCGGATGGCAGCTTCGCCGGTCATGCGCTTGCGGATTTCGCCGATGTTGAGCGCTCCGATCACCGCGCCCATGCCGAAAGCGCCCAGCATGATGCCGTAGGTTTGCGCACCGCCATGCAGCAGGTCGCGCGCCACCAGCGGCATCAAGGCCGAGATCGAACCACCCGCGATGCCCGTGACCAGCGTCCGGCCCAGCACGATGCGGATCGACGGCGAATTGGCGATATAGCGGAAGCCCGACACCATGGCTCGGGTCAAACGCTCTCGCGGCAGCCGCGACGGCTCGCTGACCCGGCGCCAGAGAAACAGCACGATCAGTAACGGCACATAGCACAATGCGTTGGCCGCGAAGGCGGCTACGGCTCCCGCCGCCGCCACGACGATACCGCCGATTGCCGGCCCGAAACTGCGCGCGATGTTGTAGCTGATGCCGTTCAGCGCCACCGCCGACGGCAGCGTTTCCGGCGGCACCTGCTCGGCGACCGACGCCTGCCACGCCGGCCCGAACAACGCCATGCCGCTGCCGATGAGGAAGCAGAATGCCAGCAACAGGTTCGGCGTCAGCACCCCCGACCAGGTCAATCCGGTCAGGCCGCTCGCCCCGACCAGCGCAATGGCCAGCGAGACCAGCGAGACGACCCGCCTGTCGTACATGTCCGCCACCGCGCCGGCCGGCATCGAGATCAGCATGATCGGCAGCATCAAGGCGGTCTGGACCAAAGCCACCTTGTCGGCCGCGGACGTCATCTGCGTCATCGCCCAGGCCGCGCCGACGCTCTGGATCATCAATCCAAGATTGGATAACAGACTGGCGAGCCAGATGCGCCGAAACACCTTGAGCCGCAGCGGCGCGGCAAGGCCGTCGGCAAGTGGCAGCGATCGTTTCGGGAGTTCGGTCATGGGGCGTGGATGTCCGCGAATATCAGTGGTTGTCCGGCAGACAGTGGGTCAGATTTGACATTCTCCCCCGGCAGCGAATTCATGGCGCGAATGCCGAATCTGAAGCTCGACCAGTGTGGCGGTTCAGAAGTTCGCTTCATCGTCTCGGCGAGTCCTTCAAGCGAACTTCGGATTCGGGACACTAGAAACCAATATTTGCTAGTAGTCCTTTAATTCGAACCTTCGCCGAAAGATCGGTCGGGACGGGAAGCGAATGTTGAGTTGGACCACCAGACAGCCATTAAGTCTCTACCGGTATCCTCGATCCGTGATTTGCGCATCCCAGGGCAAACCTCCGATTCGATGGATCACAATCGGGATTTTGAGTTGAAAGACGGACGGGAGGCAAGCAATGCGTTTTTCCAGACGAGGACTATTGCGAACGGCAGCGGCGTTGCCCTTGGCCGCGTACGGCCTGCACCGCGGCGCCTACGCCCAAAATAGCCAGCCCGCAGCCGGCCCGACGGCGGCCGGACAAGCCTCCCCAGGCAGCAATGGCGAACCGCCCCCGATCCTGTTTGTCCATGGCAACGGCGACCATGCGGCGCTGTGGATCACCGCGCTCTGGCGGATGGAATCCAACGGCGTGCCGCGCGAGCGCATGCTGGCGCTCAACTTCACCGATCCTTTGGCGCGAACCGACGACAACAAGCCGCAGCCGCTGCGCTCCTCGACGCAAGATCAGCGCGGCGAACTTGCCGAGGCCGTCGCCGCGCTGAAGCAACGCACCGGCGCTGCCCGCGTGGCGCTAGTCGGCAATTCGCGCGGCGGCTACGCGATCCGCAACCTCATCAAGAATGGCGGCGGTGCCGACGTCAGCCACGCTGTCCTGTGCGGCGTGCCCAACCACGGCGTCTATGCCTGGGACGAGGGCCTCGGCAACGAATTCAACGGCCGTGGCCCGTTCCTGAGCGGACTCAACGGTGGCGCCACCGAAGTCACCGCCGGCACCGCTTTTCTGACATTGCGCAGCGACGGCTACGACAAGTATGCCCAGCCCGACGGAAGCTTTGTCGGCAAGCCCGGGCAACCGACCAACGTGACCTTCGAGGGGCCGGAGTTGCGCGGCGCCACCAACCTGGTGCTGGGCAGGCTCGATCACCGCGAAACTGCATTTTCAGCCCGCGCCTTCCGCGAGATCTACAGGTTCATTGCCGGGCGCGAGCCGCAGCGCGTTGCCATTGTCCCGGAGGCCGAGGTGCGCCTGAGCGGCCTCGTGACCGGCACGCCCGGCGGCGTGCCGACCAACCGTCCCGTCGCCGATGCCTCGGTCGAGATCTACCGTGTATCGCCCGACACCGGCGAGCGGATCGGCAGCGCAATCCACACCGCGAAAACAACGGCCGATGGACACTGGGGGACAGCCTCGGTGCAACCGGACTGGTATCTCGAATTCGTACTCGGAGTGGCCGGATCACCGATCACTCATATCTATCGCTCGCCGTTTCCGAGATCATCGGAGGTCGTGCATTTGCGCGCCGCCAAGTCGCTGGGCTCGGCCGACAGCGGCGTCGGCGCGCTGGTGACGATGTCACGACCACGCGGCTATTTCGGCCTGCCGCGCGACATCGTGCTGCTCGACGGCAAGGTTCCCAACGATGTGAAAAGCGGCGTGCCGACCGATTCCGTCGCCACGGTGCGATTGCCGGCCTCCGCGATCGGGCGGCCGGTTGCAGCGCTCTTCAACGAGGAAAGGATCGTCGCGCGAAGCTGGCCAGCCGCTCAGAACCATGTATCGATCGCCGAGTTGACTTATTAGCCGCTCGCCAAAAATACCGGTAGGGTTGCCCTCAGGACGCCAGACTATGCTCCCAAAGTGCTGACGCGGGTCGAGTCAACCCGCGAGAAGACTGACAACCGCGAGGCCCGTCCGTGAGTATTGCCGAGGTTTTCGACATTCCCGCCACGCGCCAGCCGCTGGTGCCGCCATTCCCGCCGCGCGCGCCGGAATCCATGTCGGCACTCGGCCGCATCGCCGCGATTCGTAAAAGCACCATCGAAAGCTGGGGCCAGCGCGCTTACGAAGACGACATCATCCGTGAGCGCTTCCTCGGCCGCAGCAGCTTCATCCTCAACGCGCCGGAAGCGATCCGGCACGTGCTGGTGGAAAATCACGAAAACTATGTACGCACGCCGGCCAGCATCCGCGTGCTGCGGCCGATGCTTGGCGACGGCTTGCTGCTGGCCGAGGGCCGCAACTGGAAACACCAGCGCCGAACCCTTGCACCGGCTTTCACGCCGCGCGCGGTTGGGACGCTGGTGCCGCATATGCTCTCGGCGATCGACGAGACCGTGGCCACGCTCGATACGCGGCGCGATGGCCCCATCGACCTGCGCGAGACAATGCAGCGCATGACGCTGGAGATCGCCGGCCGCACCATGTTTTCGTTCGGCATGACACGGCACGGCGCGGCACTGCGTGATTTCGTTATCGAGTATGGTTCGCGGCTGGCGCGACCGCACTTTTTCGACCTCTTGCTGCCGGTGGGCTGGCCGAGTCCGCAAGACATTTCGCGGGCCTTTTTCCGCAAGCGTTGGACACGTTTCATTCAGGCATTGATCGCCGAACGGCGCGATGCCGGCAAAGGCGGCGATGCCCCGCCGCACGACCTGTTCGAGCTGATGGTCGCGGCGCGCGATCCCGAAACCGGTCAGGCATTCTCCGACACGCAACTCGGCGATCAGGTCGCGACGATGATCCTCGCCGGCCATGAAACCACGGCGACCGCGCTGTTCTGGTCGCTCTATCTGCTGGCGCTCGACCCGGCGACGCAGGACCAGGTGGCCGCGGAAGTGCGCGGCCTTTCTGCGGACGATGTCTCTGATATCGAGCACCTGAAATTCACCCGCGCCGTGATCGACGAAACGATGCGGCTCTACCCGCCCGCGTTCCTGATCGCGCGGGCCGCCGACGGCGCCGATACGCTGGCCGGCATGCCGGTCGCAAAAAACGACATCGTTCTGATCGCACCCTGGCTGCTGCATCGGCATGAAAAGCTGTGGGACGATCCCAACGCCTTTATTCCGGGTCGCTTTGCGCCCGGCGCGCCGGCACCCGACCGCTTTGCTTACCTGCCGTTCGGCGTCGGGCCGCGGGTGTGCATCGGCGCCCATTTCGCAACGGTCGAAGCAACGCTTGCACTGGCGAGAATCGTCGGCACCTTCCACGTCGAGCTGCAGGACCATGAACCGGTGATGCCGATGGGGGTCGTGACCACGCAACCGGATCGATCGCCGATGTTCCGGATCACGCGTCGCTGACCGGTCCCGGCCCGACCGACGTAAATGTGATGGTTCCGCGTCAAGCTCGGCTGGACGGGGTGCCGATTTATTCTAGTATTCCGCAATGAGCGAAGTTGAGGCGTTGTTCTCAGTCTTGAGGCAGACCGCCGACCCTCCGGTGGCGGAAGCCATTCAACGGCTCGTTGACGGCGGCACCGACCGCGAGCTCAACCGCATCAACCTGCTGGATTTTTCCAGGAAGACCGGACTGCCGGAAGAACGCGTCATCGCCGGATTCCTGCACGCCTCGCGACTGGGCCTGTTCGATCTCAACTGGAACGTGCTGTGCCCCGGCTGCAGCGGCGTGCTCGACTCGCACAGCACGCTGAAGTCGCTGCGTCACGATGACTATAATTGCGCCTTGTGCGCGGCAGGATATGAAGCCTCGGTGGACGACCAGGTCGAAGTGGCCTTCACCGTCAGCCCGCGCGTGCGGCGTATCGCGGCCCACGATCCCGATACGCTGCCGATCTGGGAATATACCCGACAAATATTCTGGAGTTCGGGCATCGCGTTCGACGACGATTCCTTCGCACGCCTCATCGAGGAAGCGACGCTGGAGGCCATCGAACTGCCGCCGCACGAGAAGGCGGTGCTGTCGCTGCAACTGCCGAACCAGTTCTGCATCGTGTTCGAACCGGTGATGCATTCGGCGCATTTCCTCGATATCGGCGGCGAGCCGGTGCGGGAGCGGCAGCATATGTCAGTGGTTTTCACCGACACAGAGGCGCCCACCGGAACGGTCAAGATGCATCCCGGACCACTGCGACTGACGCTGGAAAACCAGACCGACACCCGCGTGCTGCCGTCGGTCTGGATCGTCAGCGATGCGATGCATGAGATGCTGGGCAAACGCAAACCGATCCTCACAGCCAAGCGCATCCTGGCCAATCAGACCTTCCGTGATGTCTACAAGGCCGACAACCTCAACGTCGATCAACGTCTCAAGATCACGTCGCTGACGTTCCTGTTCACCGATCTCAAGGGCTCGACCGCGCTCTACGAGCGGGTCGGCGATCTCGCCGCGTTCGATCTGGTGCGTGCGCACTTTCATGCGCTGCTGGACATCATTTCGTCGGAAGCCGGCGCCGTCGTCAAAACCATTGGCGACGCGGTGATGGCGACCTTCGTCAATCCGGAACAGGCGATCGCCGCCGCCTTGCGAATGCGCGAGGCGATGGACGCCCTCAACGCCCAGCGCGGCACCAACGACCTCGTGCTCAAGATCGGCATCCACGCCGGGCCCTGCCTGGCCGTCATGCTCAACGAGCGGCAGGATTATTTCGGGCAGACGGTCAACATCGCGGCGCGGGTTCAGGGGCTGTCGGTCTCGCAAGCGATCCATGTTACCGGACCGATCATCGATACCCCCAGCGTCGCCGAGATCCTGGACAAGGCCGCCATCACCCCCATTCGAAAACAGGCCGCCCTGCGCGGCATTGCCGACAAAGTGCTGGTCTTCGAAATCCCGTGACACCAGCGGAAGCCATGGCCCGTCGATATCATCCCGGATTTCCGACCGCGTCGCATTACGGAACCGTAATTCGGGCCAGCGGAACCTGAAAGAGATTGTCAGAGTTGCATTTTCAGGCCATAGAGCGCCGCCGTAACCGGACCGCTCAACTTCCCACCCGCGGCGGCGAGGTCAGGCATGGCAGAACCGCCGGCATGTCGCCGGCCCCCGACAACGATCTGATTTCAGTCATCGGCAGGATTATTTTGATGCTGGATATGCTCGATAAACTACGTCAGTTCATTTCCGAGGTAACCGCTCCCCTCAACCAGACCAATCGGACCTTCAGCGAATCCGATTATCGGCTTGCCGCGACGGCACTGCTCATTCACATCATTTCACTCGACGGCGAGCCGTCGGAGGTCGAGAAACGCCAGCTTCAGGCGTTGCTCGAAGCGAGATTCCAGCTCGATCCGGCGACGGCAAGCCAGTTGATCTCGGCCGCAACGCTGATGGAAGGCGAGGCGGTCGATCTCTACCACTTCACCAGCGTCATCATGCGCTCGGTCGATGAAGCCGGACGCATCCGGATCGTCGAGATGATGTGGGAGATGGTCTACGCCGACGGCCATGCGACCGAGTTCGAAGACAACGTGGTGTGGCGGGCGGCCGACTTGCTGGCGGTCTCGTCACGCGACCGAATCGATCTCAAACACCGAGTTGCCCAAAACCGGTCGATACCGGATACTGCGACCTGATATCGTCTTCGAATCCACTGCATTGCCGATTTGTTGCTGATTTATTCGTTTCTTTGCCGAAGCACGCCGATGGCGGAGCTGATCCGATTTCGAACAGCCGGCGGCTTTAGAACAGCCGGCGGCCTGGCCCGAACCAGGACCGCCCGATCGATCTGAGAGATAGCAATCTTGACCAGGCGCGTGACATTGATCACCGGAGCGTCCGCCGGCATCGGCTCCGAACTGGCGCGCATATTCGCCGCCAACGGCCATCACGTGGCGCTGGTGGCGCGGCGCGAAGATCGTCTTTCTGCTCTCGCTCGCGATATCGTCGGCGCAGGCGGCATGCCGCCGATCATCATTGCATGCGACCTGACGCGGCCGGAGGCGGCTGACACCATCGCCGCAGCGCTCGCCGCCGCCGAGGTCGAGGTCGACATCCTAGTCAATAACGCCGGCTTCGGATTGTTCGGCCGCACGATCGATCTGGACCGGGCCGAACAATTGGCGATCATCGCGGTCAACGTCCGCGCACTGACGGACTTAACGTTGCGCTTCGCCGACAGCCTGATTCGCCATCGCGGCGGCCTGCTCAACGTCGCTTCCATCGTGTCTTTCCTGCCCGGACCGGGCATGGCGGTTTACTACGCGTCCAAAGCCTACGTGTTGTCGTTTACCGATGCCATGCACAACGAACTCGGACGCCATGGCGTGCGCGTCACCGCGCTGTGCCCCGGCCCGGTGCCGACCGAATTTCAAGGCCGTGCCGGTTTCAAACCCGGCAAAGACTCCGCGATCCTCAACGTCTCCGCGAGCAAGGTCGCGCTGGCCGGCTATCGCGGCCTGATGAATGGCAAGCGCGTCGTGCTGCCCGGCTTCGGCGTCAGGATGATTCCGTTCCTGCTGCGGTTCGTGCCGCGCGGCTTCGTGCTGGCGATGGTCGGCCAACTGCAACGGCGCCGCTAGCGTCCCTAAGAATCTCGTGTGGATTGGGTTCAGAAGTTCGCTTGCAAGCACTCGCCGAGGCGAACTTCTGAGCCACCACACCAGCAATCGTCGCGCATGGCGATCGGCCGCAATTTGGCCCCAGCATCTGCTTAGGGCTTTGCTTGCTTCTGATGGAATCAGACACAAAGCTCCAGCGCATGACTTCAAGCGTCTTGTTCATGCGAACCCGTATCCTCATCGCTCGAAGGCGCTATAGTAAAGTTTTTACCAATCCCGGTTCTACTTGTGAGGTGAGTTTGTGCGCCCGGCGCGCGAAACAAGAACAATGATGTCGATTGGTTTGACCAACGTCACATCTGCGAGGATACCGGATTCCGGAAGCCGTTCGGCTGTCCGCAACCCGCCCTCCAGCACCAACCAGCCACTGCCGGTTCTGATCGTCCTGCATCAGGAGACCTCGACCCCGGGCCGGGTTGGCAATGCGTTGCGCGCGCTCGGCTACCCGCTGGACATCCGCCGTCCCCGCTTCGGCGATCCGCTGCCGGAAACGCTGGTCAAGCACGCCGGCGCCGTGATCTTCGGCGGCCCGATGAGCGCCAACGATCCGGACGACTATGTCCGGCGCGAGATCGACTGGATTTCCGTACCGCTTGACGAGCAGCGCCCGTTTCTCGGCATTTGCCTCGGCGCGCAGATGCTGGCGAAACATCTCGGCGCGACCGTCGCGCCGCACCCGCAGGGCCGCGCCCAGATCGGTTACTATCCTATCCAGCTGACGGCCGCGGGCCGCGCCCTGTGCGGGCCGTGGCCGGATCAGGTCTATCACTGGCATCGCGAGGGGTTCAGCCTTCCTGCCGGCAGCGAGTTGCTGGCCGAAGGCAGCGACTTTCCGTTCGAGGCGTTTCGCTATGACGAGGCGTTTGCCCTGCAGTTTCATCCCGACGTCACCACCGCGATGATGCATCGCTGGACCACGCGGGGCAACGAACGGCTGGTGCTGCCGGGCGCGCGGCCGCGCGGCGAGCACTTCATCGAACGCGCAGTGCACGACGTTGCCGAGCGGGCATGGCTCACGGCGTTTCTCGACTGCTGGCTACGTGGCGTGCCGCGACAGGCAGCCACCGGTCTGGTGCTGTCGCAGGCGGCCGAGTAGCTTTCTTCAGCGATTGAAGTCCTTTTGGGTCCGATGGAATCAGAACCGGGACTCTCTGATTTTGATTTGACGCGTTTTCTTCACGCGAACCGGTACCCACTTCGCTTGAAAACGCGATATCTGCCGCAAGCACCGTTGAGGCCGACATCATGACCGCCGATGATTTCGCAGCATTGCTTCAGGCATTCACCCAGTCGGCGGAATCCGGCGATGGCGCGCGGTTCGCCAATCACTTCACCGAAGACGCCATCTACCACGACTACATCTATGGCCCGCATCGCGGGCGCGCCGAAATCGCGCACATGTTGCAGGATATGTTCCACCGCGACGCCACCGACTATCGCTGGGAAATGTTCGATCCGGTTTGCAACGGAAACATGGGTTATGCGTGGTCGCTCTCGAGCTTCACCTCGACAATTCCGCAATTCAAGGGACAGCGCGTCGTCATCGACGGCATGAGCCGCTTCATCGTTCGCGACGGGCTGGTGGCGGAATATCGCGAATCGGTCAACGGCGGGGTGGCGATGGCCCAGCTGGGCGTCGCGCCGGAGCGAATGACCAAAGTGTTCAACCGCTGGACCGGATGGCTCAAGGAACGGCCGGAAACGATTGACTATCTGGCACGGCCGAAAGCCGCCGCCACTGGCAAGACATAACGCCGGCGCGATAAGCCATCCAGGGGCGGCCATCGACGCCAACCGGGAAACGACCCGGGCGGCTGAAGGCTGGCAAAGGATTGGCAGAGGGTTGAAATGTGGCTCGCCGAATCCGGCGTGCGAAGTCCCCGCTTGCGAAGTCCCGGCTTGAGGAGTTCCGACTTGTGAAGCGCCAGCTTGAGAAGTCCCGGCACCGCGAAGGGTGGTGGAGCCAGGCGGGATCGAACCGCCGACCTCGTCATTGCGAACGACGCGCTCTCCCAGCTGAGCTATGGCCCCATTGCACGGCGGGCGACACACGGCGCGGGCCGACAATTGGCGTCATTTACAATCCCTACCAATGCCAAGTCAAGGACGCCGCGCACCCTGCGCCTGACACAAAAAGGACCGGAACTTCCCTTGTTTAGCCGGGACTGAACCGATAGTTTCCGGCCAGCGAACGTCCGAACCCGCGACAACCCCGCGAGCTTATCCCGCCATGCGCGCTATCCTCGATATCGTCCTCATCATCCTCGATCTGTACGTCTGGCTGCTGATCGCCGCGGCAATCCTGTCGTGGTTGATCGCCTTCAACGTCGTCAACACCCGCAACCAGTTCGTGGCATCGGTGGCCGAGTTCCTCTATCGCATTACCGAGCCGTTGCTGGCGCCGATTCGCAACTTCATGCCCAATCTTGGCGGCCTCGACATTTCCCCGATCATCCTGATCCTGATCATCATGTTCATTCAGCGGGTGATTACCTATTACATCTACCCCGCCGTGTTCTAAGTCGCGCCGGTCGTGCCGATGGACGCCTGGCGCTATTCTACCCAGGGGATCAGCGTCGCATTGCGGGTGACGCCGCGCGGTGGCCGCGACGGCATCGATGGCATGGAGACCCTGGCCAATGGCAAAAGCGTCATCAAGGTGAGGGTCAGGGCGCTGGCCGAGGGCGGTGAAGCCAATCGCGCCGTGATCGACCTGCTCGCGGAAGCGCTCCACGTGCCGAAGCGGAATATTCGGCTACTGAGCGGCGTGACGTCGCGGCTGAAGCAGGTTGCGATCGACGGCGAGCCGCGGCAACTCGGCGAAACGTTGCGTCAACTGATTGCGGCAAAATCCGCAGATAAAGGCATCAACGAATAGAGGACGACATGGCGGCGCGAATCATCGATGGAAAAATCATTGCCGCCGAGCTTCGCGCCCGGGTTGCCGATGAAGTGGCGCGGGTCCAGCACGACCACGACGTCACGCCGGGACTGGCCGTCGTGCTGGTCGGCAACGATCCGGCCAGCGAGGTCTATGTCCGGAGCAAGCACAAGCAGACCCAGGCCGCCGGCATGGCCTCGTTCGAGCATGTGCTGCCGGCCGACGTGGCGCAGGAGAAATTGCTCGGCCTGATCGGCCGCCTCAACCGCGATCCCGCCGTCCATGGCATTCTGGTTCAGCTCCCGTTGCCGAAAGGACTCGATACGGAAGCGGTGATCGCCGCGATCGACCCGGCCAAGGATGTCGATGGCCTGCATCCAAACAACGCCGGGCGGCTGGCCGGGGGGCTGCCCGCGCTGTCGCCCTGCACGCCGCTGGGCTGCATCATCCTGACCAAAAGCGTCCATACCTCGCTGGAAGGCATGAACGCCCTCGTCATCGGCCGCTCCAACCTGGTCGGCCGGCCGCTGGTGCAATTGCTGCTCAATGAGAACGCCACGGTGACGATCGCGCATTCGCGCTCGCGTGATCTGCCCGGCCTGTGCCGTCGCGCCGACCTGGTTTATGCGGCGGTCGGCCGGCCGGAAATGGTGCGCGGCGACTGGATCAAGCCGGGTGCGACCGTGATCGATGTCGGCATCACACGACTGCCCGGAAGCGACGGCAAGACCCGACTGGTCGGCGACGTGGCGTTTACCGAAGCACTGGCGGTTGCCGGCGCCATTACGCCGGTGCCGGGTGGCGTTGGCCAGATGACCGTGGCCTGCCTTCTGGTCAATACGTTGCGCGCCGCCTGCGCCATCCGCGGGCTGCCGCCGCCGGCAGTGTAACGATCAGCCGGCGCTGCGCTGGATGAACCGCAGATAGAACCGGATCATGTCGGCATAGTTCTGGATGCTGAGCCGCTCGTTGGTGCCGTGGAATCGCTTGAGGTCTTCCGACGTCGCCCGCACCGGCGAAAAGCGGAAGATATTGTCGGCGATGCCGGCATAGTGCCGCGAGTCGGTGGCCGCCACCATCAGGCCCGGCGCGACGATGACGTCCGGAAATATCTCGCGGATCGTCTGGTTGAGGACGCGATAGGACTCACTCGCGGTTCCGGTCACCGGAGGGGGATCGGTGTTGCCGGGAAACGGAGCGATCGAAATCCGGTCGTTGCTGACGGTCTCCCGAACGTGCTGAGTGACGCTCGCCTCGCTGTCGCCGGGAAGAAGGCGGAAGTTCACCGTGGCCTCGGCATTGCCCGGCAGCACGTTGTCCTTGTCACCGGCGTTGAAGATCGTCAGCGCGGTGGTGGTGCGCACCATCGCGCGCGTCGCCCCGCCCTTGTCGAACTCGCGCAGCAAGAGCGGCTTGAATAGCCAAAGGTTGGAGAGGACGACGCGATTGAAGCCCTTCATCTCCGGCGCCAGCGTGTCGAACATCTCGGCAACGGTGCCGCGAACCCGTGCCGGCAAATTATGATCCTCGAGCCGGGCCAGTGCTGCGCTCATCATGCCGATGGCGGTCTCGCGCGGCGGCATCGACGAGTGACCCGGCGTCGCACGCGCCGTCAGCACCAGCGTCGCGTAACCCTTTTCGGCAACGCCAATCAGCGCCGCCGGCCGGTCGAGGCCCTTGAGGATGCCGTCGGTAATCAGCAGGCCTTCATCGAGCACGAAATCGAGCCGCACGCCACGTGACGCCAAAAGCGCCGCGATCGCCTTGGCGCCGCGCATGCCGCTGACTTCCTCGTCATGGCCGAAGGCAAAATAGATCGTGCGCTTCGGGCGGAAGCCATCCTTGGCCATCTGCTCGGCGGCCTCAAGCATGGAGTAGAGGTTGCCCTTGTCGTCCCACGAGCCACGGCCCCAGATGAAATTGTCATCCACCACGCCGTCGAACGGTGGCTGTTGCCAGTCCTTTTCCGTGCCTGGGGCGATCGGCACCACGTCCTGATGCGCCAGCAGCGCGATCGGCTTCGCCGCCGTATCAGAGCCTTCCCACGTGTAGAGCAGGCTGTGATTGTTCACCACTTCGAGCTTGGCGGCCGCATGAAATGCCGGGAAACTCGCGGCGATATGCGCCTGCAGGCCGCGCAACGCGTCGGCATTCTGTTCAGGGTTGAGGAAGTTTGAAATGGTCCGGAAGCGGATCGCCTCACTGAGGCGGTTCGCAGCACCTTTGGTATCGACAGCAACCTGAGGTATTGCCGACACCTGTAACTGCTGCGAGGGGAGCCTGAGGACGTTGACCAGCAGGACCCCCGCCAGCACGACAACGGCGGCAACCAGAAACAGCGCGATGCCACCGATCCATTTCAACAGCCGACGCATCGATCCCCCCATGATACATCTCGAGCCGCGATATCAGACCTGTATCGCAGCTTGATATCAGGCTTTGGCGCGCGCAATACCGTCAATTATCAGCCGCTGCGCCTCTTCCGCGCCGGCCCAGCGCAACACCTTGACCCACTTGCCGGGTTCGAGATCCTTGTAGTGTTCGAAGAAATGCTGGATCTGCTGCAGGGTGATATCCGGCAGGTCGCTGTAGGTCCTGATCTTGTCGTAACGCTGCGTCAGCTTGGATGTCGGCACCGCGATGATCTTCTCGTCGCCGCCGGCCTCGTCCTCCATCATCAGCACGCCGACCGGCCGCACCGCGATGACGGCCCCCGGAACAATGGCGCGGGTGTTGGCCACCAGCACGTCGCAGGGATCGCCGTCGCTGGACAGCGTATGCGGAATGAAGCCGTAATTTCCCGGATAGCGCATCGCCGTGTACAGGAAGCGATCGACCACCAGCGTACCGGCCTCTTTATCCATCTCATACTTGATCGGCTCGCCACCGACCGGAACCTCGATGATGGCGTTGACCTCGTATGGCGGGTTCGCCCCGAGGGAAATGGCGTCGATACGCATGGCGGGCTCCAATAGATATAATCGTCGCGTTAAATCAGCACAGCCGTGTCATGCGCAAGCATATTAAAGCTTCTCAGAACAGCGGCGGGATTTCGCCGACCTTGATCGGGCCGAGAAATACCGCCCCATCAACGAAGCGCAGCGGAAAAGACCGCGCCCGCTTTCCCTCGAGTTCGGCCGGGGTACCGAGCGAATTGACCCCTGCCGCCACACCGGCGCTGGCGTTCTGGCGCACCACTTTGCCGAGGCCCGGAATCATGCGATCGAGCGATCCCAGCAGGTTGTTGACATCCTGAGCCTTGACCCCGGGCACGACGCGATCGAGCGTCGCCTGCGGCACCCCCTCCTCCAGCATCTTTTCAATGCCGAGCGCGGAGATGACCGTTTCGATGCCGGCCACCGTCATCTGCAATTCACCATTGAGCCTGCCATTCGGGCTCAGGCCAAGCGAGCCCGCTGCGATCGCAAGCAGATCACCCTGCTGTATCCGCGATTGCTCGATCTCGATGCGGCCGTCGGCCGCCTGCAACTCACGGAACCGATCCGGCCACGGCTTCGGCGAAAAATCCTTCAGGCCGCTCAGCCGAGCCTGAACCGTCGCGTCGAACGGCCGGGCCAACAGCGGATGCACGTCCTGAATGCTGGCATCGGCCAGCTCCAGCGCGGTCTCGATCACCGGGCGATCGGCCGCGGCATCGTCGATGAGACGGCCATGCAATTCGACATGCGAAGCGCGCGCCAGCGGCACGGCCATTGCCCCATCGAGACGGTCGAGCGTGGGATCATCGAAGACCAGCGCGATGCGTTGCGGCACACCTGGCAGCCCGGCAATACTGCTGCGCGCCGTCCGCCAATTCATCCGCATCGACGCCGCCGGCTCGCCGCGAACGGCAAGGGTTGCCGGCGCGGTGAACTCGGCGATCAACAGGTTCGGGGTGTAGATCTGCGACACCACCAGAATCTTGTCGAGCCGCGCCGTGACCGGCGGCGCCGCCGAACCTCGCGCGGTTTGCGATACCAGAGTGACGCTGGCGTCGTTGCAGGTCACCTCGAGACGAAACGGGAAACCCGCCACGGAGCGATTGGCGCAATCGTAGATGCGGCCGGCCTTGGCTTCCCGTGCCCGCCAGACATCGACCGTCTGGTCGACTTGTGACGCGGCATAGAACCAGAAGGCGCTCCACGCGAGCGCCGCGACGACGACAAGTACCGGCAAAACAAAAACCGGCCACAATGAACGCCGGCGTTGAGGGGGAAGCAAATCGGGCATCGACGACCTTAACGGTATGATTTTGTCAAATCAGCGATGCACCACCGCCATCGCGGCTGATGCAACGCCCGTGGGGTGAAATCCGGCTTCGTTCCACGGCGCGCATCTGGTAGGCCTGCGTATCATGTCCGCGAAAAATCCAGTTTTGGCTGCGCCGCCCGATGGCGACCTGTGGGTGTTCGGATACGGCTCGCTGATGTGGCGGCCCGATTTCGAATTCGTCGAGCAGGTGCCCGCCCGGCTGATCGGCGCGCACCGCGCGCTTTGCGTCTATTCATTCGACCATCGCGGCACCGTCGAACGGCCGGGCCTGGTGCTTGGCCTCGATCACGGCGGAGCCTGCCGTGGCATCGCCTTCCGTGTCGCCGCCTCCCGGCGTGGCGCGACAGTGGCATATCTGCGGGCGCGCGAACAGACCACAAATGTCTATCACGAGGTCACGCGCTCGGTATGGCTGCAAAACAGCGCACGTCAGCGCATCAGCGCGCTGACTTACGTGGTCGATCGAGGCCACATCCAGTACGCGGGGCGGCTGTCCTTGCAGGAGCAGTTGCATTACGTGCTGCAGGGACACGGCCGCTCCGGGGCCAATCGCGACTACGTTCTTGCGACCGTCAAATCGATCGAGGCGCAGGGTTTTCACGATGCACCGCTGCATCAGCTTGCCACGCTGTTGCGCAAGGATGCCGCCGAGTAAACAACCATTCCGGCATCACCCTCTGGAGTCCTTTCGGTTCTGATGGAATCAGAACCGGGACTCTATGATTCCGATTTGACGCGTTTTCTTCACGCGAACCGGCATCCACTTCGCTCGAAAACGCTCTAGGTCTTGGCGGCGGACGGCCCCGGCACCCGACCGAACAGTTGGGCCTGTTCGGCGCGCGCGGCGGCGATCAGCCGCTGACTCGCCTGCTCGATGGCCGTACTGACGCGTGTGTTGAGTTCATCGCGCGGCAGTCCGGGCGGCAGGGGATCGAGAAACTCGACGACCAGCGTGCCGGGATAGCGCAGGAACGTCCGTCGTGGCCAGAACAGGCCGGAATTGAGCGCCACCGGAATGCAGGGAGCATCGCTGCCGGCATAGATCAAGCCGACGCCATTCTTGTAGTGCGGGGGCGCATCGACGGCGGTTCGCGTCCCCTCCGGAAAGATGATGAGCTGACGGCCTTGGCGCACGGCTTCGCGGGCGCGCCGCGCCATGTCGATCAACTGCCGTCCGCCAGCGGTCCGATCAACGCCGATCATGCCGGCCTTGCGCAGATACCAGCCGAAAAACGGAATCCACAGCAGCTCACGCTTGAGGATGTAAAGCGGCTGCTCGAAGAATTGCAGCAGGGCGAATGTTTCCCACATCGACTGATGCTTGGAGGCGACGATCAGCGGCCCGGCCGGGATTTTCTCAAGGCCGCGATATTCGATCCGCGTGCCGCAGACCGCCCGCATCAGCCAGATGCTGCTGCGGGCCCAGCATTTGGCAATGGTGAGGATGCCCCGGCGCGGCATCAGGAACGTCGGCAGGCCGATCAGAATCCAGAACACCAGCAGCAGGTAGAACAACACATTGTACACCAGCGAGCGCAGGAAAATCACGACCATCGAAAACCCTGTCAATTGGCGGCCGCTTTTGCCGTCGCGCGCTGCGAGGAAATCGCCGCAGGCCGATCGCCGACATCCGGCATCAGATCGAGACCGAGATCGGCAAGCCGGACGCGGACTTCGGCCGCCAGATATTTAACATATTCGGACAGCAGCAGCCGCATTGCCGCACCGTTGGTCCACCACGGTTCGTCGCGCCACTTGTCGCTGACCACGGCAAACGGAATCAGGTTGACGTCCGGCATGGCGTGCGTCATCTCGACGATCGCGCGCGGCATATGATAATTGGACGTTACCACGATCAGCGACCGAAAGCCGCGCTCGCGGGCCCAGCGTCGCGTCTCGGCGGCGTTGCTGCGGGTGTTGACCGCCGAACGATCCAGGTCCGCGCAGCAATCGAGCAACGCCTGGCTATCGGGAACCGAACGCGAAATGTCGCTGACGCCGTTGGTCGGATGCACGCCCGAGATCAGCAGCCGCTTGCCGTATCCGTGAGCCAGCAACTCCACCGCATCGGATACCCGCGACGAACCGCCGGTCAGCACGACGATGCCATCCGCCGCGCTCGCCGGATTCAATTCAGTCACCCGCAACTGCGACAGAAATCCGATGAAGCCGAACGCACCGCCGACAAAAACGATGGCCAGCACCGCGACCACCAGCGCGCGCAACCAGTCGCGCGGCCGCCTTGGCGCGCGAGCGGTTTCCGGCAAATCGTGGTCAGGCCTTGAACTCATGACGATGCTGACTGACTCCCTTCCCGCGTCGTACAGCGGTAAAGTTTAGCGCGTATTGTCGCCAAGAGCAGCCCACCGCGACATTAAACACCACCAATTGAGCTTGCCACCGATAGCGCGCTGCAGCGGCCGGACAATTCAGATATGGGCGCCGGCATCCCGGCGAAAGGTCGATCCGAGGTTTCTCCGGTGGCGCCTCAATCGATGTCGTCGAGGGTGGCGAACAAGGTGCGGCGCGACGCCCAACCGGTGACGGCAGCGATCAATATGGCTTGCGCCGCCAGCGCCAGATATCCCGAAGGGCGCAGCGAGAACGTCCCCAGCAATGCGACGAACTGGTCGCCGGTCGGCGTCCCCGCAAACCAGCCGGCAATCGATTCCGAGAATCCGAACAACAACATCGCCGCGCCACCGCCGATGAGGCCACCCTCGAATCCGAGGCGCAGAAAGTGCCGCAGGAAACGATTGGCAATGTAGCGGTCGCCGGCGCCGACGAAATGCAGTACCTCGACGATCGGGCGGTTCGCTGCCATTGCCCCGCGGGTCGCGAAGGACACCGAAATAACGGTGGCGGCGATCACCAATGCCAGAATGCCAAGGCCGGCAAACGCGGTGACGCTGCTCATGGTGCGCATCCGCTCGACCCACGCGCGGTGATCGTCGATGCTGGACGAAGGCGCGATCTGTTTGAGCTTGCCGTCCAAAGCGGCCATATCCGGCGTCGCGCCGGACGCCACCCGTGCGACAATGACACGCGGCACCGGCAATTCGTCAAGCGACAGCCCGCTGCCGAGCCACGGCTCCAGCAGCTTGTTGGATTCACCGCGCGTATAGGCCCGAACATCGACGATGCCGGGCTCCGCCTTGACGACGCCGACGGCGTTGGCCACGTCGCGTTCAATGTCGCGGCCGCTCACCGGGCGCACCTGAATTGTCAGTTCGCTGGCGACGTCGGATTGCCACTCGGCGGCGGATGCCCGCACCAGCAACACGACGCCGGTGGTGATGCAGGCCAGGAATGTCATGATGGCGACGACAACGACCAGCGCGCGACCGACGATCGAACCGCGCGGCACGATCGGCGAGACGTTGCGCGCCTTTACCGGCACCTGCGGGCGCTCGTGCCCGAGATCCATCAACGCATCGCGTCGTTCGCCGCCCCTATTCATAGATGTGCAGCCGTCCCTGGTGCAGCACCAGACGCCGCGCCTCGTACTGATCCATCAGATTGATGTCGTGGGTTGCGATGACGACCGCCGTTCCCGACTTGTTCAGCTCGATAAACAATCGCAACAGCCGCCGCCCCAGCGTCGGATCGACATTGCCGGTCGGCTCGTCGGCGAGCAACAGGTTTGGCCGCGCGATCACGGCGCGCGCGATCGCCGCGCGCTGTTTCTCGCCGCCGGAGAGAATCGGCGGCAGCGCGTCCATGCGCTCGCCGAGACCGACCCATTTCAGCAGATCGATCACCTCGCGGCGATAGGTGGATTCGGCGCGCCCCATCACGCGGAACGGCAGTGCGACGTTTTCATAGGTCGTCATGTGGTCGAGCAGCCGGAAATCCTGCAAGACAATGCCGATCCGCTTGCGCAGGTCGGCGACTTCGCTCTTGCCGAGCAGCGACACGTCATGACCGAACAGATTCACCAGGCCACGGGTCGGCCGCAGCGACAGGAACAAGAGCTTCAGCAAGGACGTCTTGCCGGCGCCCGACGGCCCGGTCAGAAACTGAAAGGAATGCGCGGGAATCTGGAAATTGAGGTCGCGCAAAATCTCTGGGCCGAGCCCATAGCGCAATCCGACATTTTCGAACCGGACCACATGCAGCTCCGTTCGAGGTGACACACGACCGCAACGCCCCTGACGCCGGCCATCCGCTCGGGCGCATTCGTCCCGGGGGCCACGGCAGGGCGGGAAACTCCTAAACGGTTGTGCGTCAGTTATGGTTTCCGATTCGTTAACGGAAGGCGGCTAGGCTCCAGCCGACATCACCGCGGCGATTCGCTCATGAACATCGTTTGCCCTCACTGCACGACGTCCTTCGTCATTGATCCCGCCAAGCTGGGTAGCGCCGGCCGGTCGGTCCGCTGCGCACGCTGCAAACAGATATGGCTCGCCAAACCCGAACCAGCCAAGCCCGAACCGTCCAAGTCCGAACCGTCCGAGCTCGAGCGAACGCCCCGCAGCGACATCCTGACCTCCGCGCTCGCCTCCGCCGGCCATGCGACGGACACCCCGGATCAGGAAGCGCTGGAGTGGAGCGAGGCGACGGCATCGCATTCTCCCCCCGGCGCCGAAACACCGATCATCGACAGCCCGTCGATCGCATCGGACTTGCCGGCCTCCGGCCCGGACCATGACAGCGCGGCGAGTTACGACAGCGCGGCCTCCACCACGCATGATGATCGCACGACCGGCGCGCCGCCGCCGCGTCTGCCGTGGTTACGGAGACGCTTCAGTCGCCGGCGTGGGCCGCGAAAATCGATCTTCTCGTCGCCGGTTCTCAGTGTCGGCATGGCCGCGACAGCACTCGCGCTGATTGTGTGGCGCGCCGACGTGGTGCGGCTGCTGCCGCAAACCGCGCAATTCTATCAATTCATCGGCCTCGACGTGAATCTGCGCGGGCTATCGTTCAAGGACGTCAAGATCACGACCGAATCCGTCGACAACAAGCCGGTGCTGGTGATCGAGGGGAACATCGTCGATGTCGGGCGCAAGCCGGCCGAGCTGCCGCGGCTGCGTTTCATTGTCCGCGATGCCAAGGGGGCCGAAATCTACGCCTGGAATGCAGTCCTGGAGCAGGCCGTCCTGAAACCGGGAGAAAAAGCCTGGTTCCGATCCCGGTTGGCGTCACCCCCACCGGAAGGGCGCAACATCGAGGTCCGCTTTTTCAACCGACGCGATCTCGCCACGAGCGGCATCTAAGCGTCGTCGGGCATGAACGAGTGAGAGAATAATGCCGCGTGTGCTGATTGCCGACGATGAAGACTCGATGCGCTCGCTGGTGGCGCGCGCCATCGCGATGGACGGCCACGACACCGTGACCGCCGAAGACGGCGCCGAAGCCCTCGAAATCCTCGTCCGCGAAGACGGCGCGTTCGACCTATTGCTGACCGATATCAAAATGCCGGTGATGGACGGCATCGCGCTGGCGCTGACCGTCGCGCGCGACTTCCCCAGGCTGACCGTCTTGCTGATGACGGGATTTGCCGACCAGCGCGAGCGCGCCTCCAATCTCAGCGCCATCGTTCACGACGTCGTCACCAAACCATTTTCGGTCAGCGGCATTCGCGCCGCCGTCGCCGGAGCGCTGGCGGCGCGCCAGCGCCAGTAAGCTGAGATTGCATCGGCAGCCATACCCTGAGGTAGTCGCATAACGACCCTCAAAGGGCGCCGGCGACCCTTCCAGGCCCCACGCTGCGCGTGGCGCACCTCAGGATGACACCGTCGATCACTCGCCGCTCACCATGCACCAGCGTCAGTAATCCTTGAGCAGGCGCTCGATGTAGTCGAGTTCGATTTGCGGCCGGGCCGGATCGGCAAGACGCCGCCGCAGCTCTTCCAGAATCCTGCGCACCCGCTGCACGTCGATCTCGCCGGGAATCTTCACCGTCAGATCGTCGCCAAGTTCGCGCCCGCGCAACGGCCGCCCCAACGGATCGGTCTGGTTGCCGCCGCTCTGCTGCCGGCCGGCGCGATTGCCGGGCCCGTTGTCCTGACCCTCGCCGTCCTGTTGCATCGCTTGCGCCAGGTCCTGCGCTCCCTTGCGTAACGCATCCAGCGCCCTGCCCTGCGAATCGACCGCGCCATCGGCGTTGCCCTCGCCGAGCCGACCGTCGGCATCGCCCATCGCCGAGTCAGCCGAGCCGAGACCGTCCTCGCCGTCACCGGGATCGCCCTGCTGACCTTGCTCGCCCTGCCCTTGCTGGCCTTGCTGGCTTTTCTGGCCACGGCCGGGCCGCATCCCCTGCTGGGCCAGTTGCTCCTGCAGCTTGCGCAAACGCTCGCGCAGGGCCTGCTGGTCCTGCTGCAAGCCCTCCATGGCATCGCGATTGCCCTGCTGGCCGCGCTGGCGATCGCGCCGCGCATCCTGACCTTCCTTGAAGGTCTTGTCGCGCAGTTGCTGTTGCTTGCGGATCATGTCGCCAAGCTCGTTGAGCGATTGCTGCATGTCGCCATCGCCGCCTTGCCCCGGCTGCGCCATCTGCAGATTTTCCAGCATCTGCGCCAACTGATCGAGCAACTGCTTGGCGGCGTCCTTGTCGCCGGAGCGCGACAGCCGCTCCATGCGCTCGATCATGTTGTTGAGATCCTGCTGCCGCATCGTCCGGGTATTGGGATCGAGCGGCCGCGCCAACTGCTGCGGATTGTTGCGCATCTGTTCGGCGAGCTGACGGAGAAACTTGTCCAGCGCCGCTCGCAGGTTCTCGGTGAGCTTCTTGATTTCCTCGTCGCTGGCGCCGCGTTCCAGCGCCTGCTTGAGCGCGTCCTGCGCGGCCCGCAGCGCCTTGTCGACGTCGGTGATGTCACCGTCCTCGATGGTCACCGCAAGTGCCCACAGGCTGGCGACAACCTCTTTCAACGCCGCGTCGGTATGGGCGCGTTTGAGCTGGTTCGCGACCGAACGCAAGCCGAGATATTGCCCGGCTTCCGGCGTGAACGCTTCCGGCGCGATCAACAGCGCATTCAACGCCACCTCTACCTGCGAACCCTGATTGGCATCGAGCGCCAGATTGCGGCGCTGTTCGATCAAGGCACGCGCCAGCGGCTTGGTGAACAATCGCTCCGGCAACCGGGTCTCGTAGGCTTCGCTGTGGCCCTCGTTGCCGGCCTCGTCACGCGCGGTGAGGGTCAAGGTCACATCGGCGCCGGCATAAGGGTCCTCGCTGAGGTCCTTGACGGTCTGGCCGAGGCCCTTGCGGGTGCGTGCGTTGGGCAGCGCCAGCGCAAATTGCGGCGGCTCGAACAGTGGTCGTGGCGGCGGCGCGGCATCCCCGCCCCCGGCGGCCGGATCGGGCTTGACCACGAAGCGCGCGTGAGCCTCGGTCACGCCGTAGTCGTCATCGACCTCATAGGACAATTGCAGCGAGCCCCGCGCCTGCCGTTCAGGCTCCTTGGCCAGCGCGATGGATGGCGGCCGGTCGGCGACGGCGGCGAAAGTCCAGCGCGGTTGCCCCGACGGCGCGCGAACATGCGCGGTGCCATCCGCTGCGATGGTGAAGTGACGTTCGCTGGTGCCCTTCGGCGCATCCCCATCCGGCGCAGCCTCGGTCACGCCGCCCGTGACCACGACATCCAGACTGCCGCCACTCGAACGAACGATCAGCGTGCTGCCGGCCGGCACCGACAGCGGCGCACCTTCGGCGGTGGCGGCATCCTTGCTGGCCGCCGACAGGATAATCGGCGGCTTGCCGGTATAGAGCGGCGGCGTAATCCACGCATCGACGCGCACATTGGCCGGCGCCAACACGCCGTTCCAATCGAATGCCGCCACCAGCCGCGCCATGCGGTCGCCACCGGCCGCGACATAGGTCGTGACCATCAGCAGGACGACAAGCGCGCGCAGGGCCCACGGATCGTGGAGCGCAAGCCGCGGCGACGGCAGGCCGGCACGGATCCGCTTCAGCGAAGCGAGCGTCCGTTGCCGTTGCGTCTGCCACAGCGCCAGTGCCACCGGGTCCTGCGAGGATATCGTATCGGTCAGTGTCGTCGCCGGGCGGTGACGAATGCCGCTGCCGAGATCGAGACGGCGCAACGCATCGTCACGGGTCGGCCAGCGGAACCGGAGCAGCGACACCAGCGCGGCCAAAGCCAGCGCAGCGAACAATGCCAGACCGCCGATGCGTGCGACAAACGGTAGCGCCAGCCACAGGCCAGCCCAAGACGCAGCCAGAAACAACCCCGCGACGCTGAGGATCCGGGCCGCATGCGGCCAGCCGCGTTCCCACGCGACAGCCAATCGCGCACGCTGCACGGCTCTGGACAGTTGCAGCCGGGCTTGCGCATCAAGATCGCGCGCCGGCTCGGTCGGATTGGGTGTGGCGCCGCTCAACGGACTCTCCGGTTTGCCCAACAGCATCCTAGCACAGCGGCGGCATTGAGGCACGGGCCGGACCTATGCCTGCCGAATCAACCCCAATAACGCAGCAGGGAACGCAGCGGCGGAACATGGAAGCAAAACACGGAGGCAAAACACGGAGCCGCAAGATCGTCCCAAAAACGCCAACACGGGCTCTCAGGACCGCATCATTTCATAGCCAGGGCGCGGGCTTGTCCATCGCAATCAGCGCATCGACATCGAGCCGCGGCCGCACCACGGCATATTGGTCGCCCTTGACCAGCACTTCCGGCACCAGCGGCCGGGTATTGTAGGTGCCGGCCTGCACCGCGCCGTAGGCGCCCGCCGTCATGATCGCCAGCAGATCGCTCGGCTTCGGTTCCGGCAACGTGCGCCCGAGCGCCAGATAATCGCCGCTCTCGCAAACCGGGCCGACGACGTCGGCCACCATCACCGGCGCATCCTTGGGCGCGGCGCGCACCGGCATGATCTGATGGTAGGCTTCGTACAGCGTCGGCCGGATGAGATCGTTCATCGCCGCGTCAATGATGACGAAGTTGCGGGCATCGCCGCGCTTCACGTAGATCACCTGCGTCACCAGGATGCCGGCGTTGCCGACGATCATCCGGCCCGGCTCGAACATCAAGGTGCAGCCGAGGTTATGCGTCACACGCTTGACCATTTCGGCATAGGCCAGCGGCTCCGGCGGCGCGGCGCGATCCTCGTAATAGGGCACGCCGAGCCCGCCGCCGAAATCCACATGCGAAATCGTATGGCCATCGCCGCGCAGCACGTTGACGAAATCCGCCAGCAACCGGAATGCCGCTTCCATCGGGCCGAGGTCGGTGATCTGGCTGCCGATATGCATATCGACGCCCGCGACCTGGATTCCCGGCAGTTTCGCGGCGCGGGCGTAAACCTCGCGCGCCCGCGCGATCGGAATACCGAACTTGTTCTCCGACTTGCCGGTGGAAATCTTTGCGTGACTGCCGGAATCGACGTCGGGATTGACCCGCACCGAAATGCGCGCGGTGCGGCCCATGGCGCTCGCTACCTGCGACAGCAATTCCAGTTCGGGTTCGGACTCGACATTGATGCAGAGAATGCCAGCCTCGAGCGCGGCGCGCAGCTCGGCCTCGGTCTTGCCGACGCCGGAAAACAAAATCTTGCTGGCCGGGATTCCCGCCGCCAAAGCGCGCTTGAGTTCGCCGCCCGACACCACATCGGCACCGGCGCCCAGCTTGGCCAGCGTCCGCAGCACCGATTGATTCGAATTCGCCTTCATGGCGTAACAGACCAAAACCTTGTCACCGGCGAAGGCTTCGGTGAAGACCCGGTAATGACGCTCGAGCGTCGCGGTCGAATAACAATAGAAGGGGGTACCCACGGCTTGCGCGACCGTGGACAGGTTCACGGCCTCGGCGTGCAGCACACCGTCGCGATAATCGAAGTGGCGCATCGATGGTTTAGTCCAGCAGCGGATCGAGGATGAAAGACCTTTTTCGGCCCTTGGCCGCCGCCGGTTCCTTGTTCTCGCTGGCGGACGGATCGAAAATGTTCGCCGGCGTACGGGACTCGGTCTGGGTCGCGCCCGGCTGGGTCGGCGCATTCGGCGGCAAATCAAGCCCACCTTTGCGGCCGCAGCCGGCCAACGCCAGCGTCGCAGCGGCCAACAGGACGACCGCCCAACGGGACGGGAGAAAACTTGAAGTCCGGCTCACGGCAGATTCCCCAAAATGCGGCGTCACCTTACAAAGATTGCATGCCGCTGGCGAGACCCGCTGCCAAACGAAATTGCGGCACCAAATCGGGATCAGCCCGATTTCTGCTCTTTTTCCAGCCGCTTGAGCCAGCTTTTGGCCTGCGCGCGAACATTCTTCGGCGCGGTTCCGCCAAAGCTGGTCCGGCTCCGCACCGAAGCCTGCACCGACAACACCTTGATGGCCTCAGGGGTAATCTTCGGCTCCGCCGATTGCATTTCCTTGAGCGGCAACTCATGCAGCGCCACGCCCTGTTTCGAGGCCATCCCGACGATGCGTCCGGTGACATGGTGGGCGTCGCGGAACGGCATCTTCAGCGTCCGCACCAGCCAGTCGGCAAGGTCGGTGGCCGTGGCATAGCCCTCACCCGCCGCCGCCTGCATCCGCGCCTCGTCCGGCACCAGGTCGCGCACCATCCCGGTCATGGCGCGGACCGCCAGCGACAGCGCGGCAAAGGCCTGCATCGCCCCCTCTTTGTCTTCCTGCATGTCCTTCTGATAGGCCAGCGGCAGGCCCTTCATCACGATCAGCAACGCATTGAGCGAACCGATGACGCGGCCGGTCTTGGCACGCACCAGTTCGGCGGCGTCCGGATTGCGCTTCTGCGGCATGATCGAGGAGCCGCTGGTGAACTTGTCCGACAGCCGCACCAGTCCGACCAGCGGCGAGGTCCAGATCACGATTTCTTCCGCGAAACGCGACAGATGCACCGCTGCGATCGCCGAAGCCGACAGCGTCTCCAGCACGAAATCGCGATCCGACACCGCATCGAGCGAATTGGCCATCGGCCGCGCGAAGCCCAGCGCCTTGGCGGTGGCGTGACGATCGATCGGGAATGACGTGCCGGCCAGCGCTGCCGCACCGAGCGGGCTTTCATTGAGCCGGGCGCGCGCATCAGCGAAGCGGCCGCGATCCCGCGCCGCCATCTCGACATAGGCCAGCAGGTGATGGCCGAACGTTACCGGCTGCGCGGTTTGCAGGTGCGTGAAACCGGGCATCACGGTGTCGGCGTGTTCCAGCGCCCGCTCCACCAGCGCGTGCTGGAACGCCGCCAGCGCGGCGTCGAGGTCATCGATGGTATCGCGCACGAACAACCGGAAATCGGTCGCGACCTGGTCGTTGCGCGAGCGCGCGGTATGCAATCGTCCGGCCGCCGGGCCGATCAATTCGCTCAACCGGCTCTCGACATTCATGTGAATGTCCTCGAGCGCTCGCTTGAATGTGAAGGCGCCCTTGCCGATTTCTGACAGGATCGTGTCTAGACCTTTGGCGATATTTTTTGCATCACTGGCGGTTATAATGCCTTGCGCGGCCAACATTGCGGCATGCGCCTTGGATGCGGCGATATCCTGCGCGTAAAGGTGGCGATCGACGTCAATCGAGACGTTGATTTCCTCCATGATCGCATCAGGCCCGCCCGTGAACCTGCCACCCCACATCTTGTTGCTCATGCCGTTTCGCTCATGTTGTCGGATAGCTGCGATCCATCGTTCCGCCGGCCGCCGATACGCCCTATAACCCCCTGAATAACCGTATCTGACACCGGATGACAAACGATATGCCCGACTCCCAATCCACCGACCGCCCCGCCTCGCGACGCCTGCCGCTGATTCTTAGCGCCGTCGTGGCCGGCGCCATCGTCGGCTACGGGATCGTCCACAATCTGGGAGCGCTGACGCAGCAGGCCGCCGGCGACGCCGATTGCGCCGGTGCCGTGGCGCTGGCGCAGAAGATCGCGCCGCTCGCCACCGGCGAAGTCGCCGCCCTCACCATGACCTCGAAGCCGATCAAAATGCCGGATCTGGCGTTCGAGGATGGCAACGGCAATCCCAAGAAACTGTCCGACTGGAAGGGCCGTACCGTGTTGCTCAACCTGTGGGCGACGTGGTGCGTACCGTGCCGCAAGGAGATGCCGGCGCTGGAAGGCCTCGAGGCCCGGCTCGGCGGCGACAAATTCCAGGTGGTGGCCGTCAACATCGATACCAGGGACCTCGAGAAGCCCAAAGCCTTCCTCAAGGAAGCCAATCTCACCAAACTCGGCAACTTCAGCGATGCCAAGGCCAAGGTGTTCCAGGACCTCAAGACCATCGGTCTGGCACTCGGCATGCCGACCTCGGTGCTGATCGACGGCAAAGGCTGCCAGATCGCCAACATCGCCGGTCCCGCCGAATGGAACAGCGAGGATGCCGTGAAGCTGATCCAGGCCGCGCTTAAGCCGTAGGCCGGAAAGGTCTGCCGTTATCCTGAGGTGAGAACGCGAGGCGTGAGCCTCGAAGGGTGATTGCCGTCACCGTTCTCGTCATGCCCGCGCTCGTCGGGGGCATCCACGTCTTTGCGCGCGGCTAGAGAAGCAAGACCTGGACGGCCGGAACAAGCCCGCCATGACGCTCCATGCAAACAACTCTCTTGACGCTCGTTTGCACACGCCTATACTTAACTAGATGGTTTACTATCCGACCGACCCGCTCGATAGAACGTTCGCTGCGATCGCCGATCCGACGCGTCGCGCGTTGCTAGCCCAACTCGAGGGACGCAACGATTTGACGGTCAGCGAGTTGGCAAAACCGTTCGCGATGTCGCTGCCGGCAGTGATGAAGCACCTCGACGTGCTGTCCGACGCCGGTCTGATCTCGCGCACCAAGACCGGCCGCAGCGTCACCTGTCGTCTCACCGCCGGCCCGATGGAGGACGCGATGCGGTGGCTTCATCGCTACCAGCGGTTCTGGACCGAACAGCTCGATCGTCTTGCAGCCTTTGTCGAGGAGGATTCGTGCTTACCCAGCCAAGTCTCACCATCACCCGCCGGCTCAACGCCCCGCCCGCGAAAATCTACGCGGCCTGGACCGATCCGAAAAAAGTAATCCGCTGGTTCGGGCCGGCCCACACCGTCGACGGCACCGTGCAAGCCGAGATGGACGTTCGCCCCGGCGGCAGTTTCCGGATCAGCTTCAAGACCGACGACGGTGAATATCATCAGGTCGGCGGCACCTATCGCGACGTGGTGCCGGATCAGCGACTGAGTTTTAGCTGGGCCTGGCACACCACGCCGGAGCGCGAATCTTTCGTCACCGTGACGCTGAGACCGGACGGCGACGGCACACTGCTGTCGCTCAATCACGGACAATTCGTCGATCAGGCCGCTCGCGACGGCCATGAACGCGGCTGGATGGGCACCATGGACAGGCTGGAGCAATTCCTCGCCTGACAGCAACCCGAAGGGAGATGGACATGCAACGGCACCAGATCGTATCGCAAGGAGAATGGCTCCTGGCGCGCAAGGCGCATCTGGCACGCGAGAAGGAACTGACCCATATGCGCGATGCCATCGCCGCCGAACGCCGCGCGTTGCCATGGGTGAAGATCGAAAAGGACTATGTTTTTGATGCGCCCGAGGGACGCAAGTCGCTGGCGGAGCTGTTCGGTGACAAGAGCCAGCTCATCGTCAATCACTTCATGCTCGGCCCTGGCTGGAAGGACGGCTGCGTCGGCTGTTCGTTCGGCGCCGATCATGTCGAGGGCGTGCTGGTGCATCTGGCGCAGCGCGATGTTGCCTATGTCGCGGTATCGCGCGCGCCGTTGGCCGAGATCGAAGCTTACAGGAAACGGATGGGCTGGCATTTCGCGTGGGTGTCGTCGTTCGGCAGCGACTTCAACTACGACTTCCATGTTTCCTTCCGGCCGGAAGAACTGGCCAACAAGCGCGCCGAATACAACTACGAGATGATCGATCCCGGCATCGACGAACTTCCAGGCTACAGCGTATTTGCCAGCAACGACGCCGGAGAAGTGTTTCACACCTATTCGAGTTTCGGCCGCGGCGCCGAGGCGCTTCTCGGCACCTATGCGCTGCTCGACATGACCCCAAAAGGGCGAGACGAGACAGGCCCGCGCGGAGCCCTGACCGATTGGGTCAAACGTCACGACGAATACGATTCAAAGAGCGAGCGTGCTGCCTGCTGCCACTCCTGAACGACGCCGCAATAGAAAGGGATTCACATGCAATATGTCGACGGATTCATCGTCCCGGTGCCGAAGAAGAAGCTTGCTGCCTACCGCGCCCTCGCTCGCAAGGCAGCCAGGATATGGCGCGAATACGGCGCACTCGACTATCGCGAATGCGTTGCCGAGGACGTCAAGGTAGGCAAGCTGACGTCCTTCCCGCGCAGCGTGAAACAGAAGCCTGGCGAAACCGTCGTGTTTTCCTGGATCGTCTACAAATCGCGCAAGCATCGCGACAGCGTCAACGCCAAGGTGATGAAGGATCCGAGGCTCGCCGACATGATGGATGCGAAAGCAATGCCGTTCGACGGCAAGCGCATGATCTATGGCGGCTTCGAGACGCTGGTCAAACTTTAGAGCATGATCCCGAAAAGTGGAAACCGGTTTTCGGACAAGATCATGCTCTATCAAAAAGACAAGCGAGGAGTCCGATTCAACGCAGTTCAAACGGACTCCTCGAACTCAAAACCGCAGGCCGCCCCATCCAACATGATCCGGGAGCACCACCATGACGCCGCACGGTCATTTCAACTGGAACGAATTGGTCACACGCGATGCAGAACGCGTGAAGCAGTTTTATCAGGACCTGATCGGCTGGACCTACGAGGCACAGACGATGGCCGGCGGCGGCACCTATTGGGTCGCCAACATGTCAGGCAGACCCGTCGCGGGAATCTACCAGGTGTCCGGACCGGAATTCGAACAGATGCCGGATAACTGGATGCCATATCTCGCGGTGGACGACGTCGATGCGCGGGTGGAACGCGCGGTGGCCGCGGGAGGGCGGTTGGTGAAGCCGGTTTTCGACATTCCGAATGTCGGACGGGTCGCCATCCTGATATTGCCGGGCGGGGCGGCAATGGGGTGGATCACGCCAGTGGCGTGACAAAACCAGCCTCAGGCAAACATATCCAGACTGGCGCCGACGCCCGGTGCATTGTTGGCCGCTGGCACGTTCTGCGCGGGCGCCAGCAATTGCAGCACCTGCGCCTGCGCGTCGAGATTCATCTTCAGCACCCGCGTCGCGATCTGCGATTGCGTGCTGGCCGCCGTCATGCCGACCGCAGCCGTGGCCAAACTGATATCCATACGCACTCACTCCACGGCCTGGAGTCCTTCCGGTTCTGATGAGATCAGAACCGTGGCTCTACGATTTTGATTTGACGCGTTTTCTTCACGCGCACCGGTATCCGCTTCGCTCGAAAACGCTATAGCCATAGCGGGCCGCGGTTAACGAAATCTGGCGCGTGGGTGGTTCAGCGCGTCGGAACCGGCTTCTCGCCACGATAATCGTAGAATCCGCGCTGTGTCTTGCGTCCGAGCCAGCCAGCCTCGACATACTTCACCAGCAGCGGGCACGGCCGGTACTTCGAATCCGACAACCCGTCGTGCAGCACCTGCATGATCGACAGACAGGTATCGAGGCCGATGAAGTCAGCCAATTCCAGCGGTCCCATCGGATGGTGCGCGCCGAGCTTCATGGCGGCGTCGATGGCTTCGACGTTGCCGACGCCTTCGTACAGCGTGTAGATCGCCTCGTTGATCATCGGCAGCAGGATACGATTGACGATGAAGGCCGGGAAATCTTCCGACACCGCAATTTGCTTGCCCAGCCTGGTGACGAACTCCCGCGCCGTGTCGAACGTGGCGTCGTCGGTGGCGATGCCGCGCACCAGCTCGACCAATTCCATCAGCGGCACCGGATTCATGAAGTGAATGCCGATGAAACGCTCCGGCCGGTCGGTCGAAGCCGCCAGCCGGGTGATCGAGATCGACGAAGTATCTGAGCCGATGATCGCGTCGGGCTTGAGCACCGCACACAGATCGTGAAGGATCTTGCGCTTGACCTCCTCTTTCTCGACCGCGGTTTCGATCACGAGGTCGCAGTCGGCAAGGTCGTCGATGCTTTCCTTGGCCTCGATCCGGCTTAGCGCCTGCTTATGCTCGGCGTCGGTGATCAGTTTCTTGGAGGCCTGTCGCGCGAGGTTGCCGTTGATGGTCGCCATCGCCGACTTGAGCCGATCCGGCGAGATGTCGTTGAGCAACACGTCGTACCCGGCCAATGCGGCAACATGGGCAATGCCGTTGCCCATCTGACCCGAGCCGATAACGCCCACCTTCTTGATCATCGCCGCCATCTCGCCATTCTCACCGGAGCGTCACATCGCGCCGTTTCCGTGACCACTCGTTTTCGCACAAACCCGGCCGGAGAGTCTGTCAGACCGGCCGGGGTTTGTCATTGACTGTCAGCGCCCGACCTTCCCGAGTTCTTCGGTAAGTTCCGGCACGGCCTGATAAAGATCGGCCACCAGACCATAGTCGGCCACCTGGAAGATCGGCGCATCCTCATCCTTGTTGATGGCGACGATCACCTTGGAGTCCTTCATGCCGGCGAGATGCTGGATCGCCCCGGAAATGCCGATGGCGATATACAGCTCCGGCGCCACCACCTTGCCGGTCTGACCGACCTGCCAGTCGTTCGGCGCGTAACCCGCGTCCACCGCGGCGCGCGAGGCACCGACACCGGCGCCCAGCTTGTCAGCCAGCGGCTCGATGTACTTGGCGAAGTTTTCCCGGCTCTGCATCGCGCGACCGCCGGAGACGATGATCTTGGCCGAGGTCAGTTCCGGACGATCGCTCTTGGCAACCTCCTCGCCGACGAAGCTCGACAGGGCCGGATCGGCCGCCGCAGCCGCGTTCTCGATCGTCGCACTGCCACCGTCGCCAGCAGCCTGGAACGTCGAGGTGCGCACGGTGATGACCTTCTTGGCGTCCTTCGATTTCACCGTCTGGATCGCGTTACCGGCATAGATCGGACGCTCGAACGTATCCGGCGCCACCACTTTGACGATCTCCGACACCTGCATGACGTCGAGCAGGGCTGCGACGCGCGGCATCACGTTCTTGGCGCGCGAGGTCGCCGCCGCGACGAACGCGTCGTAGTTCGGCGCCAGCGAGACGATCAGCGCCGCTAAGGGCTCCGCCAGATCGTGCGCGTAAGCCGCGCCATCGGCCAGCAGCACCTTGGTGACGCCGTTGAGTTTGGCGGCGGCATCCGCCGCGCCCTTGGCATTTTCGCCCGCGACCAGCACATGAACCTCGGCGCCGAGTTCGGCGGCCGCGGTCAGCGCCTTGTTGGTCGCGTCCTTCAGCGAGGCGTTATCGTGTTCAGCAATCAGCAGCGTTGTCATCAGATCACCCCGGCTTCGTTCTTCAGCTTCGAGACCAACTCGGCGACGTCCTTGACCTTGACGCCAGCCTTGCGGCCACCGGGTTCAGCGGTTTTGAGCACTTCGAGCCGCGGCGCCAGATCGACGCCGTAATCTGCGGCAGTTTTATCCGCGATCGGCTTCTTCTTGGCCTTCATGATGTTGGGCAGCGAGGCATAGCGCGGTTCGTTGAGCCGCAGGTCAGTGGTGACGATCGCGGGGCCCTTGAGCTTGATCGTCTGCAGGCCGCCATCGACCTCGCGCGTGACGTTGAAGTCCGAGCCTTCGACTTCAAGCTTGGAGGCGAACGTCGCCTGCGACCAGCCGAGCAGCGCGGCCAGCATCTGGCCGGTCTGGTTCGAGTCGTCGTCGATCGCCTGCTTGCCGAGAATGACAAGGCCGGGCTTTTCCTCGTCGACCACGGCCTTGAGGATCTTCGCAACCGCGAGCGGCTCGACGTTGCCCTCGGCTTTCACCAGGATGCCGCGGTCGGCGCCCATCGCAAGTCCGGTGCGAATGGTTTCCGACGCCTGCGCCGGTCCGATCGAAACCACCACGACTTCGGTTGCCTTGCCGGCCTCTTTCAGGCGCAGGGCTTCTTCGACGGCAATTTCGTCGAACGGATTCATCGACATCTTGACGTTGGCGAGTTCGACGCCCGACCCGTCGCTCTTGACGCGGACCTTGACGTTATAATCAACCACGCGTTTGACCGGCACCAGAACCTTCATCGATCCTCTTTCGTGTTGGGCTGGCGGAAGAGCTTTGACATTCGCTTCCTGCCAAGCGGCGGAGTCGTAAAGCCAATGTCAAATCCAGATGTCCACCAGATATTGTGACTTACCAGCGATCCTGTGAAACGGCGAATGTTAGAAACAGCTTACCCGGTTGTTTGCCTTGCAGCATCGGCTTGGCGCGGAACCTAAAGCCCCCGCCAATTCCGGTCAACCGGGCTGAAAGCCATCGGGAAAATCCCCGACCGGTCAGTCACATCGCCAGCGCGATCAGCGATTCTGCCCCGGCACCCAGAGCACATCGCCGGCACCCTTGCCGTTCACCCACCGGCTGGCGACAAACAGGAAATCCGACAGCCGGTTCATGTAGTGAACCACCGCCGGGCTGACCCGCTCGTTGGGCTGCGCGGCGAGTTCCACGATCGTGCGTTCCGCGCGGCGGCATATCGTTCGCGCCAGATGCAGGTGGGCCGCCGCCGGCACGCCTCCCGGCAGGATAAACGAGGTCAGCGGCGCCAATTCAGCGTTCAGGGTGTCGATATCGTGCTCCAGCCGATCGACCTGGCTCGTCACAACCCGCAGACGTGCGGCCTTGCCCTCGCGCTCCGGAACCGCAAGGTCGGCGCCGAGATCGAACAGGTCGTTCTGGATACGGCCCAGCATGGCGTCGAGTTCCGGATGACCAGCGAGGTGCAGCCGGGCAATGCCGATTGCGGCATTGGTTTCGTCGGCGGTTCCATAGGCGCTGACGCGCAGATCGTATTTGGCGCGGCGCTCGCCGCTTCCCAACGCCGTGGTGCCGTCATCGCCGGTGCGGGTATAAATGCGGTTCAGCGTGACCATCGTGACAACCCCCGTTTCGGATACCGGTCAGCGCCCCATCGCCCACACCGCCACCATGGCGATGACAATCGCGACGAATTGCAACAGGACGCGCATCCTCATCAGATATTGCGAGCGATTCGGCGAGCCGCCGCGCATCATGTTGAGGAGACCGAGGAGGAGGACGACGGCAACGGCCGCGACTGCCACCGGCAGCAGATAGGAACTCAGAATGGAAGCCATGGCGGCTTCATACACCCCGGCCGGAGGCGCGCCAATGGCGGATTGGGACCAATTCCATGCAACAAATTGGCTTTTTCACGGTTTGTGTTCAATGTCCGGGGCGTTGTTGGCTTCATTGTCTCGGCGAGTCCTTCAAGCGGACTTCCGAACCTGAACCACTAGCCCAAGGTGAGACGTGAAGGTTATTGGCCGCCTCTTCAAGATCGGGCTGGACGCCTTTTACACCTTCCTGGCCGACGACGGCTGGGCAATTGCGAGCCATATCGCCCTGTCGACGCTGATGGCCCTGTTTCCGTTTCTCATTGTTCTGACATCGCTGGCGGGCTTTTTCGGCTCTAAGGGCCTCGCCGACCAGGCCGCCGAACTGATGCTTCAGGCCTGGCCGGCACAGGTCACGAGCACGCTGTCCGGCGAAATCCACGACGTCCTGACCACCACGCGCGGCGACGCCCTCACCGTCGGCGCGGTGCTGGCGGTCTACTTCGCCTCCAACGGCGTCGAGAGCCTGCGCGTGGCGCTCAACCGGGCCTATGCCGTGACCGAGCAGCGGCCGTGGTACTGGCTGCGCCTGGAATCGATCGGCTACACGTTGATCGCCGCGATCACCGTGCTCGTCCTGGCGTTTCTGATCGTGCTCGGACCACTGCTGCTGGAGACGGCGCGGCGCTACATTCCGCTCATCGTCGAATCGAACGAGCGAATGCTGACGCTGGCGCGGTACGGCATCGCCATTCCGGCGATGGCCATTGCATTGTTCATCCTGCACGCCTGGTTGCCGGCCGGCCGCCGCAGCTTCGCGCAAATCCTGCCCGGCATCGTTTTCACCATGGTGGCATCGCTGCTTTCCAGCATGGTGTTCGGACAATATCTGGCGCGCTTCGCCAACAACTACGTGACGATGTATGCCGGGCTGGCGTCGGCCATCATCGCGCTGGTGTTTTTGTATTTCCTTGCCGCGATCTTCGTCTATGGCGGCGAACTGAACGCGGCGATCATCAAGTCGCGGCTGCCGCCCGAGGCTTCACCGCAGTAGTGGTTCGATTCCACCACTTGCGTCCCTTGGCGGCAATCGCCTCTGCGAATATCAGGATCGGACCGCTTGCAGCGCGGTCGCCAGCGCCCGGGGAGACACCGGCTTAAGCAGGAATGCATTCGCGCCGGCGGCAAGCGCGGGCTCCCGGTCGGTATCGCGACCGGAAATGCCGATGATGGGAATACGACCATAGTCCGAGCGCTGCGCGCGGATGCGCCGGATCGCTTCGACACCGTTGATGCCGGGCAGCACCATGTCCATCAGCACCGCGTCGAACCCGCCCTCCTCAATGCGCGCGACGGCGGCCTCGCCGCGTCCGACGAATTCGGCATGATGCCCCAACTCGGTCAGAATCGCATTGAGCACGACGCGGCCGAACGGATTGTCCTCGACACTGAGCACGCGAATTCCGCCGCTCTGCTGCCCGGCGTCCGCACTGTCGCCGGACATGATGGTGATCGGCCCAGCCGCACGCGCCAGGCTGACCGTGAGGGTGAACGTCGCGCCACCGCCGCGCCGTTGCGCCACGGAGATGTCACCCCCCATCGCGCGCGCCAGTTGCTTGACCGACGACAGGCCGAGCCCGGCACCGCCGAAACGCGCCGCAATGCTGACATTGGCCTGCGAAAATGGCCGGAACAGGCGCTTGACCTCCGCCAGGGTCAACCCGATGCCGCTGTCGGACACCGCGAACACGACCCTGATATTTTTGTTGCCCGCACGCAGCAGGCTGACCTTGAGCGCGACGCTGCCTTCGGAGGTGAACTTCACCGCATTGTCGATCAGATTCTCCAGCGCCGCGCGCAATCGGACCGGATCGCCGGTGACAAAAGCCGGCAGCCGCTCCGAAATCTGCACGGCGGCCTGAAGTCCCTTGGCGGTCGCCCGCCCCGCCAGCGAATCGCCAGCGCTGCGGGCCAGCGCGCGCAGATCGAAAAAATCCTGTCGGATAGCAAGCCCCGAACCGATGTCGCCGGTATCGGCTGACCGGCGGCTGCGCGCGGCATCGACGAACAGGGTCGCCAACCCGGCGAGATGTTCGGCGCCGACCTTGATGGTATCGACCCAGCGCCGCTCGCGCTCGCCGAGATCGGAGGTAGCGAGCAGATCGCTCACCGCGAGGATTCCGGTCAATGGGGTACGCACCTCATGCGCGAAAGCAGCAAGCGCCACTTCGACCATGTCGCGCGATCCGGAGTTCCGTCGGCGCTTCGCGGGCTTGCGCGAAACGCCCTTTTTCAGAACACGCTTCTTCAACGGCCGCTTTTTCGGCGTGCGTTGCTTGTGCGGTGCTCCTGCTCTGAGCGCCATGACGTCCCCCAACCGATGAACTTCATATCATGGCTGGTGCCCGGATTCTAATGCTCGAGACCGGCTTCACCGACATTATCGCGAATATCGGGAACGGGGGCCGACAGCGAATGCCGATTTATGCTGACGGCAGGCCTCAAGCCAGACCGACACGTTGCCGAACAGCGGCCGGTGTCACGCCACCTTCGCGCAATTCGCGCAAGCCTGTCGCCTGCGTGGATTTCGAAAGCTTGCAGCCGTCAGGCCCGCGCACCAGCGGATGATGCCGATAGACCGGCGCCGGAAGTTCCAGCAGCCGTTGCAACAGGCGATGCACGCTTGTGGCTCCGAACAGGTCCTGCCCGCGCACCACGTGCGTCACGCCCTGCAGCGCGTCATCGACCACGACGGCAAGGTGATAGCTCGCCGGCGTATCCTTGCGGGCCAGAACGACGTCGCCCCACGCCTCCGGACGTGCCGCGACCCGACCGCTTTCGCCGTCCGGCCCCACGCCGTCCTCCTGCCAGTCCAATGCGCCGGCACGGGCAATCGCCGCCGTCATGTCGAGCCGCAGCGCATGGGGCCGTCCCGACGCCAGAAGCCTGGCGCGTTCCCGCGGCGGCAGCGTTTTGGCTGTGCCGGGATACAGCGGAGCGCCGTCCGGATCGCGTGGCCATTTGCCATCGGCATCGCGCTGCGCCACCAGCCGGGCGATGTCGGCGCGACTCTCGAAGCTCGGATAGACCAGCCCCTGCGCGGTCAACCGGTCGAGCGCGCTGCGATACACCGCGAAGTGCTCCGACTGCCGTCGCACCGGCGTCTCCCATTCGATGCCGAGCCATCGCAAATCCTCATGGATCGCGGTCTCGAATTCCAGCCGGCAGCGAGTGGCATCGATATCCTCGATACGCAACAGCAGGCGACCTCCCGCCTGCCGCGCCAGATCGGAATTCAGCAATGCCGAATAGGCGTGACCAAGATGCAGGTAGCCGTTCGGGCTCGGTGCGAAACGGAAAACGGGTGGCGGCATTGATCTCTTCCGTAGGACGTGGTCGTTTTAAGTATCATGACCATTCACCTCAACTCCCAGGCCGATCTCGAAGAGGCGATGGCGCTGCTCGTCAAGCTGGATCCGCGTCTTGCCCCGATCCTTGAGCAAACCGGAATGCCGGCGTTGCGCCGCCGCGAGCCGGGCTTTGCCGGCCTTGCCGCCATCGTCTGCGGCCAGCAATTGTCGATCGCCAGCGCCGCCGCGATCTGGGCGCGCGTCACCGCCGCCTACGATCCGTTTCATCACGACGCGGTGCGCAAGGCCCGCGCCGACCGGCTGGGCCGGCTCGGCCTCTCCGCCGCCAAGATCAAGACGCTGAAGAATATCGCTCGCGAGCTGACCAGTGAACGACTCAACCTCGATGTGCTGGCCGAAGAAGATGCCGACGCCGCGCACAACACGCTGACGGCGTTGCACGGCATCGGACCGTGGACCGCCGACGTTTATCTGCTGTTCTGCCTTGGCCATGGCGATGCATGGCCGGCGGGCGACCTTGCGGTGCAGGAAGCCATCAAGATCGGACTCGGATTGAGCAAACGCCCGACCGTGAAGGAAATGGCGCCGCTGGCGGAGCCATGGCGGCCGGTGCGCGGCGCGGCCGCACACCTGTGGTGGGCCTACTACAAGGTGATGAAGAAACGCGAGGGCGTCATTGCCGGACGGGATGCCCAGCCGGCCGCCAAGCGGCCGAAATCGGGCACCGTTTCAAACAGGCGGCGCGCCGCGAAATCGAGACCGGCCACGGCAAGGATCACATCGGCCAAAACGCCGAAATCCGGAGAGTGAAGCCGGAACGGTTCATCGTTGCCGGCGACGACCTTCAACAAACCGGATTGGTCGAGACGACACCCCGCAGGACAATGATCCCACCTTCGCTCTGGCCTTGCCCAAATGGACCGATGAAAGTGGAATACTGCGGTTGAAACCGTATCGCGAGCCCGATAATCGGCCAAAACCCTTCACAATGCCGTCACGGTACCTGTAGTATGCACGCGCAGGCTGCGTCGCAGCCTAAATGGAGGCCAGGAGCGTTACTTGAACGCACATGTCTCGCAAGGCGGTTGGCCGGTACTTGTGCTCAACGCGGATTTCCGGCCGCTCAGTTACTATCCGCTCTCGCTGTGGTCGTGGCAGGACGCGATCAAGGCGGTGTTCCTGGAGCGCGTCAACATCGTCGAGCACTACGACCACGCGGTGCACAGCCCCTCGTTCGAGATGCAACTTCCCAGCGTGGTATCGCTGAAGTCCTTCGTCAAACCGTCGACGCACCCCGCCTTCACGCGGTTCAATGTGTTCCTGCGCGACAAGTTCATGTGCCAATACTGTTCGTCGCACGACGACCTGACCTTCGATCACATCGTGCCACGCTCGAAGGGCGGCCAGACCACGTGGGAAAATGTCGTCGCTGCCTGCTCGCCATGCAACTTGCGCAAAGGCAACCTGACGACGGCGCAGGCCAACATGCATCCCCGCCAGGCGCCATTCGCGCCGACGGTGCATCAGCTTCACCGCAACGGCCGGCTGTTTCCGCCGAACTACCTGCACGACAGCTGGCTCGACTACCTGTACTGGGACACCGAACTCGATCCATGATCGAGCCGATATCCCGGCACGGTTATCTCGACGCCTTTATCTCAGTATCATCCAGTCTCACCATCATCCGGTCTCAATGTCATCGTCAGTGCCCCATGCCGGGCTCGACGACGCCGTTGTAGATATCCGGATTGGGCTCGCCTTCCACCACCAGCATGCCGGCCAGCCCGCGTTCGGCGCGCGACAGGGCATGATCGACGATGGTGTAACCGCCCGGGACATCGAGCTTGAACTCGGTGATCACCGCGCCGCCCGGCGGCACCGACACGGTCTGGATGCCTTCGAGCGGCGGCGTCATCACGCCACCGAGGTTGTAGACCTTGTCGAAGATCTCGCCGATGACATGGAACGACGACGTGAAGTTCGGCCCGCCGACACCGAAGTACAGCCGCACCGTTTCGCCGACCTTGGCATGCAGCGGATGCAGCTTGGTGATGGCGCCAACCGATCCGTTGAACACGAAGTATTCCGGCTTCTCGGCGAGCAGCTTCTCGACGCTGAACTCCTGGCTGCCGCGCTGACCATAGGGCGCATCGGTGTAGATCTCGCCCTGCATCACGTAGAACTCATGATCGACAGGCGGCAGACCTTCCTCCGGCTCCACCAGAATAAGGCCGTACATGCCGTTGGCGATGTGTTCGGCGACCATCGGCGTGGCGCAGTGATAGACGAAGAGCCCCGGCTTGAGCGCCTTGAAGCTCATCGACTTTTCCTTGCCGGGATCGACCTGCAAGGCGGCCGCGCCGCCGCCCGGGCCGGTGGCGGCATGGAAATCGACCGAGTGGATCATGTTGCTCTCGGCTGCGTTCTTCAGATGCACGTCGACGGTGTCGCCGACACGCACGCGCACGAACGGACCCGGCACCTTGCCGTTGAAGGTCCAGTAGCCGAACGTCGTGCCTTCGGCGAGACGGCCCTCCATCTCCACGGTCAGCAGATCGAGCCGCACCGTCTTCGGATCGCGCTTGCCGATCGGCGGCGGCAGATCGGTAGGCGGCCGCGAAATATCGGCCTCCACCGTGACCTGCGCCGACGGCGTCGTCGTCACCAGGAACTGGCCTTCCATACCGGCGAGGCGATGGCCGGGCACGTCGCAGAAGTAGACGAAGTCACCGGCCTTGCTGGCACGGAACACGATGCTGGTGCTGGCACCCTTGTTGATGACCCGAGGCGAACGCGCATCCTGATCCGGAAACACGATATCGTGCTCGGTACCTTCGCCGTTGATCAACGTCACCTGTACGACCTGGCCTTCGACGGCGGTGAGGATCGGGTTGACCTTGCCGTCGATGGTGCCGCCGACGCCGAGAAACACCATGCGGCCTTCGGCAATGCCGGAGCGCAGCGTATATTTGGCATCCGACAGATATGCCGTGACCTGACGCGCGGGCGCCTTCGCCGCCGGCGGAGTTGCTCCGGGCGCCGTCGCGGCAGGCGCTGCCGCCGCCGGTGCAGCAGCGGATGCGGCAGCGCCGGCACCGGCCGTCGACCCGGCGAGAAACGCGATCACGTCGGTGCGGTCGGCGTCGGTCTTGAGGCCGGGGAACGGCATCTTGTTGCCGGGCACCACCTTCTGCGGATCAAGCAGGTAGGCGTCGAGCTTCTCCGGCGTCCAGGTGATGCCGCTCTGCTTCATCGCATTCGAGAAGGTGTAGTTGGGCACTTCGGCCGCCTTGGTGCCGACAATGCCGGCGAGACTCGGTCCGAGCAGATTCTTGCCCGGCTCCATCGAGTGGCAGGCCTGACACTTCTTGAACACTTGCCGGCCGTGGGTGACATCGCCTTCGATCCCGGCCGGTGCCGCCGCCGCAACCGCAGCCTTCGGCGCGGCTGGCGCCGCCTGCGCCATCTTGGACATGTCGTGGCCATGCGCCGCGGGGGCGGGCGTCGGTGCGGCCGGCGCCGCCGCGACCTTGGCGGGGGCGGCAGTCTTCGCCGCGGCCGGCGCAGTCTTCTCGTCTGCCTGAGCCGATTTGGCAGGCGCGGCATTCGCCTCGACCGCGGATGTCTTGGCGGGCGCCGAAGCCGCCTTCGCGGCATCCGCTGCTGGCTGCTCCGATTTGGCCGTTGTCGCAGCGGCGGCGGTTTCCGTCGGCGCCTGCTGGCGCTCCCCTTGGGACACACCGGCGTAGCCGGCCAGCGCAAACAGAATCGCAACACCCAAGGTGCCGGGCAGCCAGTTCTTCAAACTCGAGCGATCGGACGACGAAGCCATGACTTACCTCCCACTCATCACGACGCGATTTGCACGTCGCCAAAAAAGTCTGACGCACGCCGCGGCTATCCCCAGGCGCTGGCGCGCCATTGCGCGCCGAAAGACTAACCTACATTTCATATGACCCTTTGCGCTGACGCAATACCTGCCTCGCATCCGGCAGGGAAACGTAAACCCAGCGCCGCCCGTTGGTACGATACCGGCTTGCCGCGCCCGCCAAGTCCCTTATGCTCGCGCTGCACTCTGGAAGTCCCGACGCCGCGTGCGCGACAAGGAGAGCGGCCATGCCCTCATTGACAGAATGGAAAGTTCCGCTCGCAGCGCAGCCGCGCCCGCAGGACTATGAATTCGATCTCGATCGGACTCTCGGCGCAATGGTCGGACTGCATTCGATCATTCCCGCCGATGCCTTCACCGCCACCTCGCTGGGCACCGAGCGCGCCGGCAACGGCGTGGTGATCGACAGCGGTCTGGTGCTGACCATCGGCTATCTCATCACGGAGGCGGAATCGGTCTGGCTGCATCTTGGCGATGGCCGCGTCGTTCAAGGCCACGCGCTCGGCGCCGATTCGGAAACCGGCTTCGGCCTGGTGCAGGCGCTGGGCCAGCTCGACATCGAACCGTTGCCATTCGGCTCCTCCGCGGCGGCCAAGGCGGGGGATCAGGTCATCATCGGCGGCGCCGGAGGGCACACAAGATCGGTTGCCGGCGAGATCGCCGGCCGGCAGGAATTCGCCGGCTATTGGGAATACCTGCTCGACGACGCCATTTTTACTGCGCCCTCGCATCCGAACTGGGGCGGCGCGGCCCTGATCTCGCAGCAGGGCGAACTCATCGGCATCGGATCCCTGCAACTCGAGCGTGAGCGCCGGAATCAATATTTCAACATGATCGTACCGATCGATCTGCTCAACCCGATCCTGAACGACCTGCGTCAATTCGGCCGCGTCAATCGTCCAGCCCGCCCCTGGCTCGGCATCTATGCCAACGAAATCGAGGACAAGGTCGTCATCATGGGCGTCGCCGACAAGGGACCGGCGGCGCGCAGCGGCATCCAGTCCGGCAATGTCATCCTTGCAGTCAACGGAAAAGCCGTTCGCGATCTCGGCGACCTGTACCGGAAGATCTGGGCACTCGGCGTCGCGGGCGTCGACGTGCCGCTGACCGTTTCCCATGAAGGGATCACCTTCGAGGTCGTACTGGCTTCGACCGACCGCGCCAAACTGTTGAAGGCGCCGCGACTGCATTGAAGCGTACCGCAAAAGATGTTGCCCCGACGCGCGCCTGATGGCAGCAAGACGCCGTGGATCAGATAACTCTCCTGACGCTGGGCATTGCCGGCATTGCGACGTTCGGTGTCATCGTCCGGCCATGGGCGCTGCCTGAATACATCTGGGCGATCGCTGGCGCCGCGGCATTGGTCGTCTCGGGGCTGTTGCCTTGGCGCGACGCGCTGGCCGCGGCCAGTAAAGGCAGCGACGTCTATCTGTTTCTCATCGGCATGATGTTGCTGGCGGAGATCGCACGGCTCGAAGGGCTGTTCGACTGGCTCGCAGCGCATGCCGTGCGCGCCGCGCGCGGCTCCGCGAAGCGTTTGTTCCTGATCGTCTATCTGGTCGGAACCCTGACCACGACATTTCTGTCGAACGACGCGACCGCCGTGGTGCTGACGCCGGCCGTTCACGCCGCCGCAACCGCCGCCCGGGTGGCCGCGCTGCCATATCTGTTTGCCTGCGCATTCATCGCCAACGCGGCGAGCTTCGTGTTGCCGATTTCAAATCCCGCCAACCTGGTCATCTTCGGTGCGCAGATGCCGCCGTTGGCACAGTGGCTCTATCTTTTCTCGCTACCGTCGATCGCGGCCATTCTCGTGACGTATGTGACACTGCGGTTCACACAGCGCCGCGAGCTGGCGCAAGCCATCCATGAAGGCGTCGAGCCGCCCCCGTTATCGATGGGCGGCCACTGCGTCGGCGCGGCCATCGCCATCACCGCAGTCGCGCTCATGGCGGCCTCGGCATTCGACCAGCCGCTCGGCCTGCCTACGTTCCTGTGCGGGGCCGGGGCGACCCTTGCGGTGCTCGCCGCCAACCGAAAATCTCCGGCTCCGATATTGCGCGACATTGCCTGGGGAGTTCTGCCGCTGGTCGCCGGATTGTTCATTCTGGTGGAGGCGGTCGGTCAGACCGGCGTCCTGCAAGTCGTCATCCGACACCTTCACGATGCGGCGGCCGCATCGCCGCGCGATGCATCCGTCATCTCGGGCATCATCGTTGCGCTACTGTCGAACCTGATCAACAATCTGCCGACCGGATTGCTCGCCGCCACCATCGGCCAGAGTGCGGCCGTGCCGATTCAAGTTACCGGTGGCCTGCTGATCGGCGTCGATCTCGGGCCGAACCTGTCGGTGACGGGCTCGCTGGCGACGATCCTGTGGTTGATCGCACTGCGGCGCGAAGGCGAAGCCGTGACCGCATGGCAATTCCTCAAGCTCGGCATCGTGATCATGCCGCCGGCGCTGATCGCGGCATTGCTGACGTTGGCGGCGTGGATTTGATCGTCGTCCCTCACCTTGCCGCAAGCACGGTATGTGGACGCCGAATCATGACTTCTCTCAAATGCGGGAGGCGATCATGTCGAGCCCGATCATGCGCGCCAATCCGCGCACCTCGCGTTTCTGATCGTCGCGCAATTGTCGCAACAGCGGCGCCGCGGCAGTTTCCAGTTCCCGTGCTTCTACTCCGCTGAGCGCGACCGTACTCCCGCCCCTGGTCTTTCCGGACTCTGCCTGGCGGCGCGTGTGCAGCTTTTGGGTGATGGATCGCAAGGCCTGTTCGACGGGAGGCCAATATTTCGCCTGCGCCTCGGTCAATTGCAGGCGCCCCTTGATGGCGGCGATCTGCAGATCGCTGAGCAAGGTGTAGGATTTCTGCCATGGCGGCAGATCGGCGGCCCTTGGCCGTGGCGAAGGCAAGGGCGGCACCGCGATCGGCGCTACTGCCGATCCGGCCGGATCGGCCTCCGGGTCGGCGAGCGGGCTTGCCGAAGCATACGCCTGTCGTAGCAGATCGGTTGGTGACGGCGTGGCCGGCGACGGCGCCGTTCGCGGGATCGACGCCAACGCGGCAAAGGCCGTCGGCAACCGGTCAGTCTTGCCGTCCCGATTGGCGACCGGCGCCTCGAAGGTCTCGGACGGCAAAACCAGAATGCCGTCGCGGGCGACAATGAATCCGGCTACCGCGGCGCCCGCAATGATGAGGCATACCAGCGCCAGAAAGCCCATCGTTCTGGTCAAGCCTGTCTCCGTTGGCGCGGACGCGGACGCGAACGTCCCTTCGCGAATACCGATTAATCAGGCTTTTACCACGTTGCGGGCGGATTGGCACCCGTGCCTGAAACGCGGCATCGCTCACGCCGCGAGATCGTAGGCCTCTTGAATATCCGCGACAATATCCGACGCCTCCCAGAGGGCGTCCGGCTCGATCGACTTCATGCTGATGGTCCAGTTGCCGCCCCTGGGCGAGCGCGGCATGCTGAGAATTTCAAATTGTACATTGCGGCACAACGGATGCCGCTCCAGCGCGTGCGCCACCCGCAGCTTGATCTGGTCGAGCGTTGCCGGGGTTCGTGACAGAAGCCGTTCGAGATCCGCAATATCCATATCGCATCCCCGCGATTGCAGCAGGGCCGGCTTGGCAAGTGGCCGGCGCGACCGATTGTTGGAATGGGATTGGTTAATGATCGGTTAATACCGTGGGATGACCGGTCAACCGAGCAATTGCGCCAGCCGATCGCGTAGCTGATCCTGATGGTAAGGCTTGGCCAGGCGCGGAACATCGGTGGAAACGCCTTCCGGCAAGTCCGCATAGCCGGTTGCCAGCAGCACCGGCAGTTGCGGCCGCACCTCACGGGAAGCGGCGGCCAATTCGATGCCGGTCATGCCCGGCATGACATGGTCGGTCATCATCAGGTCGATTCGTTGATCGCTGCGCAGAATATCCAGCGCATGCAGGCCGGATGTCGCGCCGATCACCTGATGCCCGAGATCTTCGAGCATCTCCGTCGTCGACATCGCGATCAATGGATCGTCGTCGACGAACAGGATCACCGCGGGCCTGCCGTTCGCGGGAGGTTGTCTCGCGGCATTGTCAGCCACGACCGCATTGGTGGAAACCGGAAGCAGCAATGTCGCGGTGGTGCCTCGCCCGACAACGCTGGAGAGCCGCAGCGCGCCGCCGAGTTGGACCGCGAGCCCATGAACCATGGACAGGCCAAGTCCCGTCCCCTTGCCCAGCGGCTTGGTCGAGAAAAACGGTTCGATCGCCTTCGTCAGGACCGCGTCACTCATCCCGCAACCGTTATCGATCACCGACACCTTGAGATAGTTGCCCGATCGAAGTTCCGCTTCACCGCTGACACGCTGCTCGCCGACCTTGATTTCAATCGTACCGCCATCGATCATCGAATCGCGGGCATTGATCGCCAGATTGAGAATGGCAAGTTCGAGCTGATTGGGATCGACCCACGCTGGCGGCATTCGATCCGGAATGTTCAGCCGCAACGCGATACGCGAGCCCAGCGAGCGCTCCAGCAATTCGATCATGCCACGAATCAGACCTCCAAGATCGATGGGCGCAGGATTGAGATCCTGCCGTCGCGCGAAGGCGAGAAGACGCTGCGTCAACGACGCTCCGCGCTCGGCGCCTTGCAACGCGCCCTCGATAAGCCGATGCAGCCGCGGATCGTCGGGAATGCGTTTACGCAGCAATTCGAGATTTCCCATCACCGCCATGAGCAGGTTGTTGAAATCATGCGCAACTCCGCCAGTGAGTTGGCCGATGGTCTCCATCTTTTGGGCTTGCCGCAGTTGTTCCTGGGCTTTTTCACGCGCGGCAACCTCTTTCATCAAATCGGACGTGCGTTCATCGACCCGTTGCTCCAGCGTCGCGGTGAGTTCCGAGAGAGCAATGCGCTCTCTCGCCAATTGCGAAAGCAGGGCCTCACGCTCGATCTCGGCGGTTTTGCGCGCGGTGATATCCTGCGATACGCCGACCAGCGACTTCGGCTTCCCGTCCGGACCGAGGAAAATGCGGGCACGCGTTTCAACCCAGTGGACCGTTCCATCAGGCCAGATATTGCGATATTCGACGTTGTAGTCCTGCCCCTCGCTTAACGTCAGATCCAACGCCAATTGCCGCCGCTTGCGATCTTCCGGATGCACCGACGCTTGCAGGTCATCGAATGAAAACCGATCGTTCGGACCGCGGCCGAAGAAGGATCTGCACGTCTCCGAGGTCTCCAGCCGCCGATCCGGCAGATGAAACTCCAGAGCGCCAAGCTGCCCGGCGTTCAGGGCCGTTTGCAGCAGGTTTTCGCTCTCGGTCAAATGCTCCAGCAGCGCCCGGGTCTGATATTGACGCCGCCGCCCGCGTACCGCGGAGCCGACGATAGTGACGAGCGTCGTCGGATGGAACGGCCGTTCGATAAAGGAAACGTTGCCGAGCAGTCTGGCGAGACGCTTCGCATCGGGGCTTCGCTCCGAGCCGCCGCCCTGCCGGGTCAGCAATACGATCGGGAAGTCAGACCACGATGGCTGTTCGGTCAACCATTTCACCAGCGGCTGCAGATCGACGCTCTTGATCGCTTCGTCGGCGATGACTGCCGCACCTGCCCCACTTTCGATCTCGCGCATCAGTGCCGGAAAATCAGCGCAGGCGTTGGCGAAAAAGCCGGCTTCCTGAATCAGCGAGATGGCGACGGCGGCCTCACGCCCGCCGGGAGCTAGAACAACGGCACGCTCGGAAGATGGGCCGGGCCTCAACTCTCAGGCCCCTCTGAAGAGGGCAGGTCCAAGGGCAGGCTCAAGGGAAAGGGCAGGCTCAAGGTTCGATTCAAGTCTCGGTTCAAGCAGCGATTCAAAGGCCGGCCGATGCCGGTTGGGATCGACAAGCCGCGCGCCATCGCATGGAAACGCGGAACAACGGAAAACTTGTCCGTATTGGAAGGCCCGATCGGAAAAGCGGGGTATCGAAAACACCCGCTTGCCGGAATGTGGTCCGGCCCCCGGGCACTCGATCGAAGCTTGCCTTCCGTCTCTGGCACGTCAGCCTATCCGTCGTCGACCTGCAGGACGGGAGGAACGCACGATCCCTCAAACCGTTCCATCGAGACAGAACCCGCAGGATTGCTCGACCCGCACCCCCTCATGGATCGATCGGCTTATCCGTGAGCTGATCGATCGCGCGGCCCGGGGCCGCCTCGGCCTTATCGCGGCTCGACAACGAGACTCTGCACCGCGCGGCCAAAATAGCCGCGCTGGTCGCCCAGCCGCGCCATCGCAAGGCCGGTGCCTTCCGGACCGATCCACGATTCGCCGTCGAGCAATATCCATTCGCCGACCGGCTGGCGCGCCAGCGACACCGTCAGATCGGCATTGAGGAAGGTCCACCGCTTGAAATCCAGTACCGCCGACGTCCCGTTGCAGAAATCCGCCGCAACCACCGCTCGCATCACCTGCGACACCGGCGCTCCTTCAACCAGCGGCCGGTCGACGCGATACCAGATCGCGCCGGGCCCAGGTACGCCGAAGCTGCCGCGCGCCGCCCGCAACGACATGCCGTTCACGAACGGGCTATTGGAAAAATTCGCGGGTTCGACAGCCGACTGCTCCGGCCCCGGCAGCTCCACCGGCAAGTCACGGACATCCGGCGGCAACGGCAGCGCCGGATCGCGGCGTATCTTGAGAACGGTTGCCCGCACCACCAGCACGTCATCCGCCTTGAGACGAACCTCGCATAGCTGGATCTTGCGGCCCTGCCGCAACACTCCGGTCTCGATCGCCAGCGGCGCCAGGGGCACCGGCCGCATCAGGTCGACGGTCAACCGGGCAATCTGCATCGGCTCCGGCGTCGGCATCGACTCCGCCGCCCATGTCACCAGCGCCGCCGGCGCCGAGCCGTGCTGCATGGTTGGCGACCACGGTCCGGCGGCATCAGGGCTGGTGATCGCCCGACCATCGGCGACACGAAAAATAGCTTTCATCATCGAGAATACCAAATTGGCTTAAGCGCGTTGCCGCATTGACTGCTTCATCACTGCGCGACGCCGCAAAACAGTGGCGCTCGCGCACGCGAAGAGGACGCGGCTATGCTCGCGTTCACAGTGGCGGATCGACCGCTTCATCGTACTCCCGCTTCAGACGGGAAATCAGTTCGGCAGCCGGCGCCACCTTGCCGATGCTGCCGATTCCCTGGCCGCTGCCCCAGATTTCCTTCCAGGCTTTCGGCTTGGCGCGTTCGCCGCTGGCGTCGGTGCCGAAGTTCATCTTGGTGGGATCTGAGACCGGCAGATTGTCCGGGTCCATTCCCGCCGCCATGATCGACGGCTTGAGATAGTTGCCGTGCACGCCGGTAAAAAGATTTGAATAGACGATGTCGTCCGACGCCGATGCCGTGATCATATTCTTGTAGCTCTCGACCGCGTTCGCTTCCGCCGTCGCGATGAATGCGGATCCGATATAGGCGAAATCCGCGCCCAATAGCCGCGCCGCGCGGATCGCCCGCCCGGTGGCGATGGCACCCGACAACGCGATCGGCCCATCGAACCATTGCCTAGTCTCGGCAACGAACGCGAACGGCGAAATCTGACCGGCATGGCCGCCGGCGCCGGCCGACACGAGAATCAGACCATCGGCGCCTTTCTCGACCGCCTTGTGCGCGAACTTCTGATTGATGACGTCGTGAAACGTGATGCAGCCCCAGCGGTGCGCCGCCTGGTTCAATTCCTCGCGCGCGCCGAGCGACGTGATCATCATCGGCACCTTGTGCTTTTCGCAAAGCGCCAGATCCTGATCGAGGCGATTGTTGGATTTGTGCACGATCTGATTCACCGCGAAAGGCGCGGAAGGGCGCTCCGGATGCGCCTTGTCGTAGGCCGCCAGTTCTTCCTTGATGCGCGCCAGCCATTCGTCCAGCAGAGCGGGCGGCCGCGCGTTCAATGCGGGGAACGAGCCAACCACTCCCGCCTTGCATTGGGCAATCACCAGATCCGGCACCGAGACGATGAACAGCGGCGCACCAATCACCGGGATCGTGAGACGGCCCTTGAACAAGGCTGGCATGGACATGCAACAAATCCTTTTCTTCGATGGGAGTTGAAATGTGCCGCCCCGTGGGGGACCGCAGGACGATGCCAGATATTTCCATTGAATGGCAATCGTCGCCCATGCAGCGGCTCGGAAGTGGCTTCACGATCGCCGCAAGGCCATTCAGTTGAACTTCCAATTCGAGATAGTGCCCGTCTTGTGCCAAGACGCTGAATACCGGCGATGGCCTATCAACACCGGTGCGTGGCGACGCCCGACCACCGTGGCTCCCTCACTGACACCAGGCCCGCGTAACGAAATAATCGGTGCGGCAAGCTCCGGGCGCTGATTTGCGCCCCGACAGCAACAGCGCTTCGGCCGAACATCTCTCGACTGCGTCGGTATCGGTATTTTTGCCTTGCGCGTAGCCTTTGGCGCGGCACAAAGCGTCGGCCGCGGCCTTGCAATCCGACGCACCATTCTCCGACGCCGGACATTTCTCGCGGCCCTTTTCGAACGAGGGCACCTTGACCGGCGGCGCGTCGTTGACGGTACCTTCGACACCCCCGGCAGGCGCTTCGGCGGGTTTCAAAGCCGGAAACAGCAACGGGCGGCGCTCCAGCAATTTACCGATTTCGTTGATGAGACCGGGATTCTCCCGATGCGGCGCAGTGTTGACCGCCGTTCCCGGCGGGGGCGCCGATGCTTCCGCGGGAGGCGCGGACACCGCACCGGAAGCGGCCGGAGGGATTTGTGACCACGCCGGTTCGGCCGTTACCAGCGTTGCGGCCATCAACGTCAGCGCCAATGCCATTGGCGTCATGGCGAAAGCCCACGGATGCTGACAATCACTCAACATGTTCCGACCCTACCCCGATCAATCGAAAGGGCAAGCCGATGTCCACCGGCAACTCTGCGTCAAAACATCATGTGCCCGCGCACGGCCTAGACGAGCTTGAAAGCGATCACAAACCCCAGCACCAGAACCAGCGCCCCGATCGAAACCCACAACCCGAGTCGCTTTTCGATCTCGGCGCGGATCATGTCGCCGTAACGATTGAGCAGAATGGCGACAATGAAGAACCGGCCGCCACGGGCGACGATCGAGCACAATACAAACAACCAGATGTTGTAGCCGGCAAAACCCGAGGTGATCGTCACCAGCTTGTAGGGAATGGGCGTCAATCCCTTGCCGATAATGATCCATGCACCCCATTCCGCGTACGAGGCGCGGAACGCCTCGACCTTGTCGGTCAGCCCGTAGAGTTGCATCAGCCAATGTCCGACCGAATCGTACAGGCCGGCGCCGATCGCGTAGCCCACGACGCCACCAAGGACCGATGTGACGGTGCATACCACCGCGTAAAGCCAGGCGCGTCGCGGCCGTGCCAGCGACATCGGAACCAGCATGACATCCGGCGGGACCGGGAAAAAGGAACTCTCGGCAAACGAAACAGCGCCCATGAGCCAGAGGGCGTAGGGCTTGTCCGCGGCGGCGATGAACCAGTCGTAAATTCGTCTCAGCATGCCGCGATCAACCACCCTGCCGTGGATTTGTCCATGGGATTTGTCGGGTAAGGATTTCAGCCGCGGCAAATGTAGCGCGTGGACGGTTACGGAGGCCACGTCGCGACAAATCGCGCGTGGCTAACGGATCTCTCTGCTTCAGCGGCGGCTCCGGCGTCGGCCGTCCTCCAGCGCGACAATAGGTCGCCGCTCCGCCATCACCGTTGGGATCTTGTCGGCATCGGCGAGCTTCGGCAGCTTTTCGGCGATTCCAAGCATCCGCTCTCGGCGATCCATTTCGTGCCAGACGTCCTTCGGGCTGACACCCGCGCCCACCCACAAGACCGTCAGGTTATAAAGCAGATCGGCGCTCTCGCGGATGACGGCATCGGACTTCCGATTGACCGCATCGATTGCGACCTCGATGGCTTCCTCGGTCAGCTTCTTCGCCATCTTGGAATGACCCTGGCGAAGCAGCCGCGCAGTCCGCGATGTGGCAGGGTCCAAATCCCGCGCCGCCAACACCGCCTCATAAAGCCGATCGAGCGAATCAGTCATGCCGTCCACGCTAGCCCAAACATGTGGCCAGCGTATTAACAATGCTGAACCGGAACTCACCGCGACTATCGAGGGACAATATTGCCGCCGGGATCGATCCGCTGCCCGTAGCCGAAACCACCGTAGGGACTGCCATAATAGGGGCGACCGTAATACGGCTCGGCCGCGTAGGGGCCGCCATAACCGTAAGGGCCATCGTAATAGTCATAATACGCATCCCGCCGCGCCTGCGAGGCCGCGATAGCGCCAACGGTCCCGATGATGCCGGCGAACGCCGCTGCCGCGGCGGCGCCGCCCGCGTGACCACCGTGGCGATGGCGACGCGCCGCGCTGAAATCAGTCGCCGAAGCACTGCCCGCATGCGCCTGCATCTGCAAAGCCGCGGCAGCGACCGGCGCCGGGCTCGCGGCTGTCAGCATCAACGCCGCAGCGGCCGCCAGCACCATGCCCCGGCCCGCAGATTTCATCACCCGTCGCTTCATATCCATGATCCGGCTCTCCCTCGGCGAACGGCCCGAATGGGCTCCTGCATCGATGGAGATTCAACCCGCGGGCGAAATTGTTGTTCCATGGATGAGCGATTCCGTGCACTGGAGACCGGGGCGGGATTGCGGCCTTGACGGTCACTTGCGGTTCAGGTTCGGTCGCGCAAAGTGCTGCTTCGCGCACGGCCTCTGCAAGGCGCGATACCAACCCATAGCTGCGGACCTCGATGCTAATGCGAATGCCGGCCTGGCGAATTCCGACGACACTGTGTCTGCTGGCGCTCTCCATCGTCATGCTTCAGGCCGCCTCCCACCCGGCATCAAGCCAGCCAGCCAATCCCGAACCCAAACCGCCGGTCTCGGTCCGGCTCATGTTGGACCGGCCGATCAACGCCACCGCCGCGCCGTTCGCGGTTGCCTTGAGCAAGGGCTATTTCCGGGCAGCCGGGCTCAATGTGACGCTTGCTCCCGGGAATAATACGAACGACGCCATTGCCAGCGTTGCGGAGGGCCGCAGCGACATCGCCCTCGCCGACCTCAACGCCCTGATCCGTTTCCGCGATGCCGCCAACGCTCCCGCGGTCAAGGCGGTCTTTATGCTGTTCAATACCGCCTCCTATGCGATCGTCGCCCGCAGAAGTCGCGGGATCGACCGGCTGGCCGATCTCACCGGCAAGACGCTCGGTGTCGCCGCCGGCGATCTCGCGATCCGGCTATGGCCTGCGGTTGCCGACCGCAACGGCATCAAGCCCGGCTCGGTGAAACAGCAACCGATTGGCGCCGCCGTGCGCGAACCGATGCTGGCGGCAGGACAGGTCGATGCGGTCACCGGCCTGTCGTATTTGTCGGCGGTGAACTTGCGCGATCACGGCATTCCCGCCGACGACCTGACGGTTTTGCGTTTCGCCGATTACGGCGGCGAGGCTTACGGCGCGGCATTGATCGTCAATCCTCAATTCGCCGCACAGCAGCCCGACGCGATCCGCTCTTTCATTCGCGCCGTCATCGCCGGCCTGCGCCTGACGCTGAAGGAGCCGGCGCTGGCGATCGACGCCGTCGTTGCGCAGATGAATAACGGTTCGCGCGAACTCGAACAGGAACGCCTCCGCGTGCTCATTCACGGCGACATCGCGACCGCCGAAGTCAAACAAAATGGCTTCGGCGCCATCGACGAGACCCGCTTCAATCTCGCGCTGGACCAGATCGCGGTCGACTACAAATTCCGCAACCGCCCCTCGGCCAGCGATATCTTCGACGCCGCGTTTCTGCCCCCGCTTGCCGAACGCCAGCTAAACTGAGCGATTCCCAACCGGCTGTATTCCCTTAACGTTCCGTGACTATGATAGCCATGGATGACTGAAACACCGCCGAACAGCGGATCGCTGCGAGCCCTTCCATGTCCCTGCTCCGCCTCTATGCCCGCGTCCTTGCGCTGCTTGGCAAGGAAGCGCGCCTCGGCTGGATACTCGCCGGCGCCAACCTGTTGCTGGCCGGAGCGCAATTTGCCGAACCGGTGCTGTTCGGGCGCATCATCGATGTGCTCTCCGGCAATCCGACAACCGGGCCGCTGACGTCATCCTCCACCTCGCCATGGACCCTGTTGACGGCATGGGTCGCATTCGGCCTGTTCACCATCCTGTGCGGCGTGGTTGTCGCGCTGCATGCCGACCGGCTGTCGCACCGCCAGCGGCAGGCGGTGCTCACCAGCTATTTCGAGCACATCATGCAACTCCCGCTGACCTTTCACACCGGCACCCATTCGGGCCGGCTGATGAAGGTCATGCTGCAGGGAACCGATGCGTTGTGGCGGCTGTGGCTCGGCTTCTTCCGCGAGCATTTTGCCGCGATCACCTCGCTGGTCGTGCTGTTGCCGCTGTCGCTTTATATCAACTGGCGGCTGGCCATCCTGCTGTTCGCGCTGTGCATCGTATTCACCGTGCTGACCACGCTGGTGGTGCGCAAGACTTACGGCATGCAGAACGAGGTCGAAGAGCAATACAGCAACCTCTCGGCCCGCGCCTCCGACGCGCTGGGCAATGTCGCGCTGGTGCAGAGCTTCGTTCGCATCGACGCCGAGGTGGCGGGGCTACGCGGCATCGCCGACAAATTGCTCGCGGTGCAGATGCCGGTGCTGTCGTGGTGGGCGCTGGTCACGGTGATGACGCGCGCCTCGACCACCATCACCGTTCTGGCGATCTTCACCGTCGGCATCATCCTGCACCAGCAGGGACTGACCAGCGTCGGCGAGATCGTGATGTTCGTTTCATTCGCGACCATGCTGATCCAGAAGCTGGAGCAAGTCGTCGCGTTCATCAACAACGTGTTCATGGAAGCGCCGCGCCTGGCCGAATTCTTCAACGTGCTCGACGCCGTGCCGGCAGTGCGCGACCGCCCCGATGCGATCGATCCGGGCCGCGTTCAGGGCCTGATCGAATTCAATAACGTGTCGTTTTCCTACGACGGCAAACGCCCGGCCGTCGAGGACGTCACATTCACCGCCCTGCCCGGGCAAACCATCGCGCTGGTCGGCCCCACGGGCGCGGGCAAATCCACCGCCATCGCGCTGTTGCATCGGGCGTTCGATCCGCAATCCGGTGTCATCAAGGTGGATGGCATGGACATCCGCGGCATGACTCTGGCGGCGCTGCGCCGGAACATCGGCGTGGTGTTTCAGGAAGCGCTGCTGTTCAATCGCTCGATCGCCGACAATCTGCGGGTCGGCAAGCCGGACGCCACGCTCGAGGAGATGCGCACCGCCGCGGCGCGGGCGCAGGCTCTGGAGTTCATCGAACGCGGCGAGCAGCAATTCGACGCCAATGCCGGCGAACGCGGGCGGATGCTGTCGGGCGGCGAACGCCAGCGCCTCTCGATTGCACGGGCGCTCTTGAAAGATCCGCCGATCCTGATTCTCGACGAGGCGACTTCAGCGCTCGACGCCGTAACCGAGGCCAAGGTCAATGCCGCGCTCGACGAGGTGATGAAAGGCCGCACCACTTTCGTGATCGCGCACCGGCTTTCAACCATTCGCAACGCCACCCGGATTCTGGTGTTCGAACACGGCCGCGTTATCGAGAGCGGAACATTCGACGAACTGGTTGCCAGGGACGGCCATTTCGCAAGCCTTGCGAAGGCCCAATTCATGGTTCAGGAAAACAACACGTCCGAGTAACAACCGCCATTCGCCGCGGGTGGCCCACGAATTAACGTTATCGCCTCTGTTCTGACGCATCCTGCCGGTATAGGCTGCGGGCTCCCGCAACGGTGGGGTTGCATCGAAGCCCAACATCAAGCCGAAGATCGCAAGGCTGCATCGCCTTCAGCGGATTTTCGCTCCGTCAGTTTGCCGCAAAGGACCGGGTATCGGATCGTGCATTGTCTCCGCGTATTGTTGCTCAAACTGCTGGGCTGCGTGATGCTCGTCGCAAGCATTGCGATGACATCGATTACCCCCGCTGCCGCGCATGCGGAAGCCTCGCTGCTGGTCGAGGCCGATAGCGGCAAGGTGCTCGAAGCGGAGAACGCCACCTTCCCCTGGCACCCTGCCTCGCTGACCAAGCTGATGACGGCTTACGTCACGCTGAAGGCCGTCAAGGACGGCAAGATCACGCTGGATACCCTGCTGACGGTATCGCCGACCGCGGCCGCCGAGCGCCCATCGAAGATGGGGTTCCGGCCGGGCGTACAAGTGACCGTCGATAACGCACTCAAGATGATGATGGTGAAGTCGGCCAACGACATGGCCGTGGTGCTGGCGGAAGGCGTCGGCGGTTCGATCGACGGCTTTTCGGCGATGATGAACCAGACCGCCGCGCGGCTCGGCATGTCGCAGACCACTTACGTGAATCCGAACGGTTTGCCCGACGACCGCCAGGTCACCTCGGCGCGCGATCTCGCGATGCTGGCGCGCGCCATCATCCGCGACCTGCCGGAATACGAATACTTCGTTCACATCCCGTCGATCCGCTACGGCCGGCGCGTGACGCAGAACTTCAACAAGCTGATCGGCCGCTTCCCCGGCGCCGACGGCATGAAGACCGGATTTATCTGCGCCTCCGGATTCAACCTGCTGGCGACCGCCACGCAGAATGGCCGGCGGCTGATCGCGGTGGTGCTCGGCGCGTCGTCGTCGCAGATGCGTTCGGTCAAGGCGATCAAACTGCTGGAGCGCGGGTTTTCCGGCAACAACCTGACCTGGCTGCGGCCGGCGCTCGGCACCGTCGACAATCTCGCGCCGATTGCCGCGGCGCCCCCGGATCTGCGCGACGAGGTGTGCGGACCGAGACGCAAGCGCCCGGCCAGCGACGACCCGGAAGACGATACGCTCGCCAGCGTCGTCAGCAACAATCCTGCGTTGAGTTTCTTCGCCGACGGCCTGAAGCCGCCGACGCTTCGCCCCGAAGACATGCTCGCGGCGACGCCCTCCCCCTCCGAACCGGTGGTGGTTTACACCGGGCCGACCAAGACGGGCGCCGATCTGATCGCCGCAGCCGCCGCCGATGCGGCATCGCAGGACGCTGCAACCGCAGCCAGTCGCAAGCAACGCTCCGCCAGGAACAAGCGCGGCGCCAAGGGCCACGCCGTTGCCAACGCCAAGAGCGATGGCAAGGTTCAGGACAAATCCAACGGTCGCGTTTCGGTGACGATCGAAACGCACGACAGCAAGGCTCACGGCAAGAAATCCGGCACCAAGAGCGCCGACGCCGGCAACGTCAAGCCGGAAGCCGACAAGTCATCCCGCAAGCCATCGGCAAAACACGCCGCCAACCCGGCACCGAAGGCAAAGCCCGACCACTCAAGCGCGGCAAAATCCGGCGCCGCACCCAAGCCCGCGCCGAAGGGCAAACCGAAACACGCCGCCGACGCCAAGCCGAAAAGCTGATCCGCACCCGGACACCTCTCCTGCTGCCGACACGACGCGGTGTGCGTCGTTAACGCGCAGGCGGCTTGCAAACCCCTTGAACTTTGCCTGATACTTCCGGAACCAGCCAGCCCGCGCCAAGAACGGGCGGGTTCTCGGACCACCGGATTTTGACGCAGGTGCATTGCGGCCAGCGCAATCCGTTTTCATTCAAGGGGAAATGCCATGGAGCGGATTTGGCTCAAACACTACCCGGCAGGCGTGCCAGCGGACATCGACGTCACGCAATACGGGTCGCTGGTCGAACTGCTCGAGGAGAGCTTCGCCAAATTCCGCGACCGCAAGGCCTTCATCTGCATGGACAAGTCCATCACCTACCGCGACCTCGACGAAATGTCGCTGGCGCTGGCGGCCTATCTGCAGAGCAAGGGCATGGCAAAGGGCGCGCGCGTCGCGCTGATGATGCCGAACGTGATGCAGTACCCCGTCGCAACGGCTGCCGTGCTCCGCGCCGGATATGCCGTGGTCAATGTCAATCCGCTCTATACGCCGCGCGAACTCGAGCATCAGCTCAAGGACTCCGGCGCCGAAGCCATCATCGTGCTGGAGAATTTCGCCACCACCGTCGAGAAGGTGATCGCCAGGACCAACGTCAAGCACGTCATCGTCGGCAGCATGGGCGACATGCTCGGCTTCAAGGGCGTGATCGTCAATCTGGTGGTTCGACGCATCAAGAAGATGGTGCCGGCCTATTCCTTGCCGGGCGCAGTCGCCTTCAACGATGCGGTCGCGGCCGGCCGCGGCATGAAATTCGCCAAACCCACGATCGCGCGTGAGGATGTCGCCTTCCTGCAATATACCGGCGGCACCACCGGCGTGTCGAAGGGCGCGACGCTCTTGCACAGCAACATCATCGCCAACATGTTGCAGAACGATGCGTGGCTGCAACCGGCCCTCAAGAAGCCGCCGGTGGTCGATCAACTCTTCATCGTCTGTGCCTTGCCGCTCTATCATATCTTCGCGCTGACGGCGTGCTTCCTGCTCGGCGTGCGCGCCGGCGGCGTCAACCTGCTGATTCCCAATCCGCGCGACATTCCGGGGTTCATCAAGGAATTACAGAAGTACCAGGTCAACAGCTTCCCGGCTGTCAACACGCTGTACAACGCGCTGGTCAATCATCCGGAGTTCTCCAAGATCGACTTCTCGAAGTTGAAGGCATCGTTCGGCGGCGGCATGGCAACGCAGAAGCCGGTCGCCGAAGCCTGGCTGAAGGCCACCGGCTGCGCGCTGTCGGAAGGCTATGGCCTGTCGGAGACTTCGCCGACGCTGACCTGCAACCCGGCCGATACCGACAAGTTCACCGGCACCATCGGCCTGCCGGTGCCTTCGACCTGGCTGTCGATCCGCGACGACGACGGCAACGAAGTGCCGCTCGGGCAACCCGGCGAAATCTGCGCCAAAGGACCGCAGGTGATGGCGGGCTATTGGAATCGGCCGGATGAAACCGCCAACGTGATGACGGCGGACGGCTACTTCCGCACCGGCGACATTGGAGTAATGGACGAGCGCGGCTACACCAAGATCGTCGACCGCAAGAAGGACATGATCCTGGTTTCCGGCTTCAACGTCTATCCCAACGAAATCGAGGAAGTCATCGCCAGTCATCCGGGCGTGCTGGAATGCGCCGTGATCGGCGTCCCCGATGCCAAATCGACCGAAGCGGTCAAGGCTTTCGTGGTGAAGAAGGATCCCAACGTGACGGCGGAAGAGATCATCAAATTCTGCAGCACGCAATTGACCAACTACAAGGTTCCGAAGCAGGTCGAATTCCGCACCGATCTGCCGAAGACCAACGTTGGCAAGATTCTGCGCCGCGAATTGCGCGACGAGAAAAAGGCCGCGGCGGCGTAAGAAGTCCTTCTGATTTTTTCGCGTGGACGCGCCACACGCGCGACGTCATACGCGGGCATAGCCATTCGAAGAACGGCGTCGCTTCCGGTTGCCTATGCCCCGCGTATCCATCATCTTTCGACAACGATGAGTCAGCGGGTCAAGCCCGGTGATGACGCTTTCGTTGCTGCGGACAGCCCTCGCCGCAGCCATCCCATCAGGAATCCCACCGATGAATCACAACGACGCCATCGCTCCTGCCGACGTCATCAGCTTCTGGCGCGAGGCCGGATACGATCGCTGGTACAACAAAGACGACGCGTTCGATGCCGAAATCCGGCGTCGGTTTCTCGCGACATGGGAAGCGGCTTCGGAAGGCAGGCTCGATGCCTGGCAGAACAGCGACGAAGGTACGCTGGCGCTATTGATCGTGCTCGATCAGTTCTCACGTAACCTGTTTCGCGGCGACGCGCGCGCCTTCGCGGCCGACCCGAAAGCACGCAAGGTCGCCGACCACGCCATTGCGCACGGCGTCGATCAACGCCTCGACCGTGTGATGCGGCAATTCGTCTATCTGCCGTTCGAACACTCGGAGCGGATGGACGACCAGATCCGAAGTGTCGCCCTGTTTCGGGCGCTGGAGGATGCGGAAAATCTGAAATACGCCGAAATCCATGAAGACATCATCCGCAAGTTCGGCCGCTTCCCACATCGCAATGAGGTTCTGGGGCGGCAAACAACGGAAGCCGAGCAGGCGTTTCTGACGAACGGCGGCTTCGCTGGCTGATCGTTCCCCCGAACCCTTCCGGTTCTGATGGAATCAGAACCGGAATGACGCACGCGGACGCGACATCGGATCAGGCGTGAAATCCGCTGCGGCTTGCAGAAGCGCGGGATGATACCGCGGTCAGTTCGTCCAGGCGAACGCAACCTTGTCGAGCGTCTTGGGACCAAACTGCTCGGAAGAGCGCGCCACCATGCGGCCGCCCAACGCACGATAGAATTCGGTGGCGGGTTCGTTATCGGAAAGCGCCCAGATCACCATGCTCTTCAAGCCGCTCTGCATCAGATCGCGCCTGGCGGCAGCAAACAGACGGCGGCCGAAACCCAGTCCCTGAAATTCAGGACGCAGGTAAAGTTCGTAAATCTCGCCCTCGAAATGCAGGCTGCGTGCACGATTGCGCCCGTAATTGGCATAGCCCGCAACGCTGTCGCCAAATACCAGCACGCTGACACGGCTGCCCTTGCGGATGGCGCTTTCCCACCAGTGCGGGCCACGTCGATTGATCAGCTTGTCGAGCTCGGCGCCCGGAATGATGCCTTGATAGGCGGACCGCCAAGCCTCGTCATGGGTCGACGCGACCGCGGATGCATCTGCGGTTTTGGCGGGTCGAACCTCGATCAGGGTTGTGCTCATGACCCAATCAAAGCAAGACATCGCGCCGGCTTCAAGCTCTATCGTTAATTATCGGTTAATATGTGGATTTCCTGCATCACCCGCACGCCGAACTGTGCCGGAAAGAAACAGGTGCGACGCGACAGGCCCGCCGGAACCGCTCCCGCCGACACTGGCATTCCGCCTCGAGCCGGAATTCGCCGCACGGAGCGCGGTATTGCGACCGCAACCCGAGACACCGCGACCCGAAACACCGCGACCCGAGGCACCGCTCCCTGAGGCTGAGGCTGAAGGCCGCAGAGACCGGCAAGTCGCCGCCAGCTTGCGGATACTGCGAGCTTTTTCGCCTGGTTAGAATCTCTCCAGCCTCATCGTGGGCGGGTGGCTCGATTGACAACGGCTCCGGTGTGCCCGCTACCGTTGGCGCCGTGCAAGATATCGAGCGGAGATCACGATGCATTATCTCAGGACATTCGCACCGGCCGTTCTGATTGGCCTCCTCGCAAGTTCAGCGGCTCTGGCCCACGGCTATACGGACTGCACCAAGGCCGAGCGGTCGTCGTGGAAACCGGCGGCGGAAGCGGAAGCCAAGGCGAAGATGGCCGGCTACGAGGTGCAGCGATCCAAGATCGAGGGCACCTGTTACGAAGTTTACGCGACGAAGGAAGGCAAGCTCTACGAATTGTTCTACAGTCCGGAAGACCTCAGCCTGAAACATACAAAGGCAAAAAACAATTGATGCTGCGATTTCCGGGAGTGGAAGTGTCCGTTTGACTCCCGCGTCCGAAACGGCGTTCGTCACGCAACAATGCCTATGTCAGAGCCGGGATGCCAACGCCTCCCGAGCCGCGCGCTCACCCGAATCCCGTGCACCATGCGCGGTGGAAAAGAAGTTCGGTGAGGTGGCTTCCCCGGCGAAGAAGATTCGCTCATCCACCGGCGCGGCCAGCACCGCGCGGCAATCGGCGCAACCCGGCATCGCATGCGAATACGATCCGCGCGCGAACGGATCATGCGACCAGCGCGACGCCGCCAGAGGTTTCAGTTTCGACCGGAAATCCGACCCCAGCATCGCGACGATCTCGTCGATGCTCTGTGCCGCCAGCGCGCCCTCGCCCGCGTCTTCCAATTCCTGCGCGAACCGCCCGCCAAAGAATCCCTCGATGCACGGCTGGCCGAACGGCCGGGCGTGATAGGTCCCCATTGCCGTGCGCATCAATGCGCCGCGCAGGCTGCCGTCTTTCGGCAGCGCTTCAGGCTCATCGAGCATCAGCATCACCTTGTCGGCGAGGCCGAGCGGCAAGCCTCGCGCCGCGCCAACCTTCGCAGGCAAGGGCGGATGAAAACGGATCGCCTCGTCGGCAATCAGATTCGTCGGGACGGTAACGATGACCTTGCCGGCGCTCAACGTGCCGCGCGAGGTCTCGATCCGCAGCCGTGGTCCGGAATGGTCGATCAGGCTGACGCTGGCATTCAACGCAACATCGCACGATGCACCGTAAGCGGCGATCAGCGCGCCATAGCCATGCCGTACCCGCCAGTTGATCTCGGTGTCCTCGTAGGCATCCATGTCGTAGACCGATACGGAATCGAGTTCGCAGCCATTGATGTAGGTCGAAATCGCATCGATCATCGGATTCCAGCGATTGCCGGGTTCCAGCCATTCGCTGGCAACGCTGTCCTGCGGCGCATCGGAAGCGTCTTCGGCGCGAGCATAGAAGTCATCGAGCGCGGCGAGGAATTCCTGGCGCTCGGGTGGTGGAAATGCCGGATGGACAGCCTGATCGCGCCACGGCGGGCGACTTTTGTCGACTTCGAAATTCAAGCGTCGGGCGATTGCGACGAACGAATTCCTGTCGGCGGAGTGCAGCCAGCCGCAACCAAGATCGAACACCACGCCGGGCGCGGGAAGAATGGTGTGGCTGCGGCCGCCGAGCCGGTCACGCGCCTCCAGTACCAGCACCGAGAGGCCCGAGCCCTCCAGCGCATGGGCGGCGCCGAGCCCTGCGGCGCCGGCGCCAATGATCGCGACATCGATATCAGACCGAAAGGACATGAGAGCACAGTAGCCGCGAATAGTGAGCAGCAAACAGCTTACACCATCCGCCTTTCACTCGTCATGCTCGCACTTGTAGCGGACAGCCATGCTCGAACGCCGATGCGGGAGCAAAGAGGCCCACGATCGGGGACATAGGCGAGCGGGGCATCCCCGTTCTTCGAACGGCGATGCCCCGCCACGATAAATACTGCACTTCTGCGTGAAGCGGCTGCTCAGGCCACCATGTCCTTGGCCTTCTCCGCACGCTTGCGCTCGTTGGAATCGAGATGCCGCTTGCGCAGCCGGATCGATTTCGGCGTGATCTCGACCAGTTCGTCGTTCTCGATATAGGCGAGAGCCTTCTCCAGCGTCATGCGGATCGGCGGCGTCAGGCGCACCGCTTCATCCTTCGAGGTGGTGCGGATGTTGGTGAGCTGCTTGCCCTTCAGAACGTTGATCTCGAGATCGTTCTCGCGGGTATGCTCGCCGACGATCATGCCCTTGTAGACCTTCCAGCCGGGCTCGATCATCATCGGGCCGCGATCTTCCAGCTTGAACATCGCGTAGGCAACGGCTTCGCCCTGATCGTTCGAGATCAGCACGCCGTTGCGTCGACCCTGAATGTCACCCCTGTAAGGCAGGTAATCGTGGAACAGCCGGTTCATGATCGCGGTGCCCTTGGTGTCGGTCATCAGTTCGCCCTGATAGCCGATGAGGCCGCGGGTCGGCGCGTAGAACACCAGCCGCAGACGATTGCCGCCGGACGGCCGCATCTCGATCATCTCGGCCTTGCGTTCGCTCATCTTCTGGACGACGACGCCGGAGAATTCCTCGTCGACGTCGATGACGACTTCCTCGATCGGCTCCAGCAGTTGACCGTTGTCGTCCTTGGTCAGCACGACGCGCGGACGCGACACCGACAGCTCGAACCCCTCACGGCGCATGTTCTCGATCAGAATGGCGAGCTGCAATTCACCGCGACCGGACACTTCCATCGAATCCTTGTCGCTGGCCTCGACCACGCGCAGCGCGACGTTACCTTCGGCCTCGCGCAGCAGGCGGTCGCGAATCATGCGGCTCGTCACCTTGTCGCCTTCGGTGCCCGCGAGCGGCGAGTTGTTGACGATGAATGACATCGACACCGTCGGAGGATCGATCGCCTGCGCCTGGATCGGCGTCTCGACGGTCGGATCGCAGAAAGTATCAGCAACGGTGCCCTTCGAAAGACCGGCGATGGCGACGATGTCGCCAGCTTCGGCGATTTCGAGCGGCACGCGCTCGATGCCGCGGAAGGCGAGGATCTTGCTGATGCGGCCGGTTTCCACGGTCTTGCCGTCGCGCGACAGCACCTTGACGCTCTGGTTCGGCTTCACGGAACCCGAGGCGATACGGCCGGTAATGATGCGGCCGAGATAGGGATTGGCTTCAAGGATGGTACCGAGCAGGCGGAACGCGCCTTCCTCGACCACCGGCGGCGCGACATGCTTGAGCACCAGCTCGAACAGCGGCTTCATGCCGTTGCCGTTGTCCTCGGGGGTCGTGCCCATCCAGCCGTTCTTCCCGGAACCGTAAAGGATCGGGAAATCAAGCTGCTCGTCGGTGGCGTCGAGCGCCGCGAACAAATCGAACACCTCGTTCAGGACTTCGGTGACGCGTGCGTCCGGACGATCGACCTTGTTGATGGCGACGATCGGCTTGAGGCCCAGCTTCAGCGCTTTTCCGACCACGAATTTGGTCTGCGGCATCGGGCCTTCGGCGGCGTCGACCAGCACGATAACGCCGTCGACCATCGACAGGATGCGTTCGACTTCGCCGCCGAAATCGGCGTGGCCGGGGGTGTCGACGATGTTGATCTGGGTGTCGCCCCAATGCACCGAGGTGCATTTGGCGAGAATGGTGATGCCGCGCTCGCGCTCGATGTCGTTAGAATCCATCACGCGTTCGGTCACGCGCTGGTTCTCGCGATAGGTGCCGGATTGCTGCAGCAGCTTGTCGACCAGCGTGGTCTTGCCGTGGTCGACGTGGGCGATGATGGCGATGTTACGGAGGTTCATGGAAATACTTCTTCAGGTTCTCGAGAAACGCTCCAGCACCGACATCGGCACCGGGTTTCAGGACATCGATATTGAGATAATCGTGCGAGTGTATCGTACATAGCGCCGCTGGCGCCGCGTGATCCAGTTCACGCCGTCGATAGCTGGATCAAAATCCGGTCTGGCTCGGCCACGTCATTGCTACGGCCTATTCCTTGTAACCGCCGGGGCGATCAATCGCAAAACCGGGCGGGTATGCCTCGCCGCAACTCGCACTCCGACCGGTTGTTCCGGATCGTATGAGGCGGATGAGGCCAATGCATGGTCAAAAAAGGCGGTGCCCGGTTCTGATCCGAACCGGGCACCGTGCGCTGCGATGCAATATAAACCGTTTGCTCGCGAAAAACAACGGGCTGCGGACGACTTTCGCGACGGCTGGCCGGCTAATTTCCATTAACATTACGCTCGGCCCCGCCAGGTGACCGGCCGTCAGGCGCTTTCCGCCTCTTCGGTAGGGTAAACCCCGCTCAACACTGCCTCGAAGTGATCCTTGACCGACTCATTGCAAAGGCACGACCGCGCTTCGAGGGCGGCGCGGTTGCGCACCACCATGGCGCCCCGCCTGGTTTCCAGAATTCCCTCCGCCTTGAAGGATTGAACAACCCGGCTGGCATAGCTGCGCCCGACGCCCAGCATGGTCGCCAGTTGCTCGTGGGTGAGCGGCACCAGTTCGCTATCGGTGCGGTCCATGGCGGAAAGAATCCACTTCGCCGAGCGTTGTTCGATGGAATGGATCGCATTGCAGGCCGCCGACTGGAAAAGTTGCGCCAGCACGCAATCAGCATAGCGCGCGAACAGATTGCGCAAAGTTGCCGATTTGAGCTTCGCGGCCTCCAGCGCGCTAACACGCAACCGAACAAAAGGACCGCCGAACTTAACGATGATCCGGGAATAGGCCGGCAAAAATCCCTGACTGACGATGCCACCCACCGCTCCCTCGCGGCCGATTAGGATCGTCTCGACGTCGCGCCCGTCCTCATTGGCGATGAGATATGAGGTCAGACTGGCGCCGCAGGGAAAGTGGACGATCGCGACGTCCTCGCCGGGATGATAGAGCAGTTCATTGGACTCGGCGGAGCAGGCCTCCAGGTGCGGCAATAGCAGATCGTAATCCTGGACCCGCAGTTTCCGCAGCAGATTGTTGAAGGGTCGTCCCTCGTCGATCTGGGGCATCCGATTTCGCATATCCATGGCTGGTCCCTGCAGCGAAGATATCCAATTCTCCGCGAGAGTTGTGTTCACAAGTGGACAGACATGAGCATCGCAATGTGATGGGTTCCAGATGGAACTGGAGTTGGGCTGATCAAGGCATCTCCGGCAGGCCGCACGACGGAGCTGACGCTCCCGCCAACCGATTAACCCTGCTCATGCCGCGAGTTCCCATGGTCATGCCAAACGACGTGCTTATTGTTGAAGACGACGCTCTCATAGCGATCGACTTCGAGGCCATGGTGTTGGAACTGGGCGTCGGATCGGTGAGAACGGCCGCGGGTGTCGCTCAAGCGCTCGCGATGATCAGCGAGCGGGCTCCGGATTTTGCTTTGCTGGATGTCGGGCTCGGGCTGGAGAACAGCTTCAGCGTCGCGGAGCTGCTCCAGTCATTGAAAATTCCGTTCATTTTCGTCACCGGCTACCGCACCGATGTCACGTTGGCCAGCCGGTTCGCCGATCGACCGGTCCTGCACAAGCCGTGCCTGATGGAGGAACTGGAGGCCGTGCTCCGCGGCGACTCGACCATGGCGGACTGAGTAATTCGCCACGCCTGACAGATGTCCGGAGCCGCTGATCGCCGGCTCTATCCGATTTTTGGATCGAGCACCGTCGACCACAGCAACGCATCGGCGCGGTCGCGCAGACTGACGGTCATCTGACCGGATGCGCCGTCGATCTTGACGTGACCGAAGAATTGCATGCCGGCCGACGGCGGCAGGTTCTGTTTGTCAGCACCCGGTGCTTTGACGAACCGCACTTCCGGGCCGAAGGTGTTGTCGAGTTCGGCCGGGCCGAACGTGCCGGCATGCAGCGGGCCGGAGACGAATTCCCAAAACGGTTCGAAGTCCTGAAACTGCGCCTTGTCCGGATTGTAATAATGCGCGGCTGCATAATGCACATCGGCCGTCAGCCACACCGTATTGGTGACGCCCGACGTCTTGATGAAGCGCAGCAGATCGGCAATCTCAAGTTCGCGGCCGCGCGCCGGACCATCGCCCTGGGCAACGGCTTCGGAGCCCTTCTTATTGATGGCATCGTCATAAACTATGAGACTGATCGGCATATCGGACGCGATCACCTTCCAGGTTGCCCGCGAGGCAAGCAGTTCGCGCTTCAGCCACGCAAGCTGGTCGGCACCGATGAAATAACTGTCGGGACCATAGCTCGTTTGCAGATTGGGGCCGTTCGGTCCGCGATAGCTGCGCTCGTCGAGCATGAAGACGTCGAGATGCGGCCCGTAATTGATGGTGCGATAGATGCGCCCCGGCTCAACGATGCTCTCGCGCATTGGATACATGTCGTGAAACGCACGGGCCGCGCGTGCGGCGAGCAGCGACATGTCGCGCACCTTGTAGGCGGCCGGAATGTCCTTCGACAGCGACCAGTTGTTCATCACCTCGTGATCGTCCCACTGCACGAAGATCGGCACTTCGGCATTGAAGGCGCGCACATGACCATCGAGAAAATTGTACTTATGGGCGGCACGGAATTCAGCCAGCGTTTCCGCCACCTTGGTCTTTTCCTCGACCACAAGGTTTTTCCAGACCTTGCCATCGGGCAGTTTCACCTCGCTCTGGATTGGCCCGTCGGCGTAGATGGTATCGCCGGAGTGCAACAGAAAATCCGGGTTGTATTTGCGCATGGTCGCGAAGGTGAACATTCCGCCGTCGTCGGGATTGATACCCCAGCCCTGACCGGCAACGTCGCCGCCCCAGACGAAACTGACGTCGCGGCGTCCGGCCGGCGCGGTGCGAAAGCGTCCGACCACCGGTTCGCTCTCGATGCCGGTATGAGCGAGATCGCGGAACTTGACGCGATAGAAGATCTCCTGATCCGCCGGCAGATCATCGACCAGCATCTTCGCGGTGAAGTCCGTCTCGGGCAACGCCGCGATCGGCGGCAGCGAACGAACCCGCTTGAACGATTCAGTGGTGGAGACTTCAACCAGCATCTGCGAGGCACGATCCGCGCGCGACCAGACCACACCGCCACTCGTGTTGACGTCGCCTGACTGGACGCCGTGACTGATCTGAGGGCGATCGGCGGCGCGGCTCAGATAAGGCATCGCGACACTGCCGAGGAGGCCTACTCCGGAACCGGCTGCCGTGGTCAGAAAACGGCGGCGGGAAAAGCGAAGGGACATGCAAACCTCCTTGGCCTTGCTGCAAACAGGCCGCTACCATGGCGGCATGATCTGACAGCAGCAGGAAGCTTGTGTGACGAATGGATTACGAAGCGCTCGAGAAAAGCTGCACGTTGGACTTCGGCGCGTTCGGCGGCAACGTGGCAAGCCATGCCTTGCGATCGGCGACCGCATTGTGGAACTGCTCCAGCGCGATCTGGAAAGCCGTTAGCGACCCCTCCTCGATACCACCGCGCTCGAAGCAAGTCAGCGTGGACCTCAGGATATCGTCGGCCTCGGCCTGCATCCGGTCGAGTTCCTCGATGGAATCGCTGCGGCGCGCCGCCGCCAGCATGTCCAGCAGCCGGCCACGCAACGAGGTGTTGTTGGTGCGCTCGTCGCGCTTGAGATAACTCGCGAACCATGCACCGAGCGAGCCTAGCGCCGAGGCCGCCATCAATGCCCACCAGATGTAATCGCTATAGCGATCCATGAAGGATTTTTCTTCGCCATCGACATAGGCCGCGGCGCCGGGATGCGCCGGCAGGACCGCATCCTTGTCGGTGTCGGGAGTTTCGATCTTCGCCGCGAGCGGGAACTCGGACATGACGGCCTGCCGAGCCGCGAACAATTGCCGGGTGAAAGCGCCGACAGTGGTGTCGGACAACCCCTTCCGCGCCACGATGTGATGCGAAAAGCTGATCGTCTTCACCTCTTCGCCGGGGCGCGACGGCGAACCGCCGTAGGTGCCGGCCGGAATTTCACCGGCTTCATAGATCGGATGGTTCTGTGAGATCGCATCGGCCGAGTCGATGGCGAGGAATGTCGGCGCGCCGTCGCGGGACGATGCATTGACCGCCTCGGCGGTGATTCTGCTATTGACGGGACCCGCCGCCAGGAATGCGTCCGCCTTGTGGGCGCGAACGGCTTCCGCCGCCTCGCCGGTCGAGAACTGGACGATATCGATCTTGCTGAAATCGACGCCGTACTGTTCGACGATGACCTTGAGCAGATTGACGTTGGCTTGGGTCCGCCCGATGACACCGACGCGCCGCCCCGCAAGCTGCGCGATTTTTGTGATCCTGGCTCCGGCGTTTTTCGCGGCGGCCTTGTCTTTGGGCCGCGGCGGCACCCACAGCACGGCGACGTTCTTGCGCAGCGTCGCAACCGCCAGCGCATTCTTCGGAACCTCGAGGTCGCCACGAATGACGGCAAGGTCGACCGTCTGCCTGGCAATCGCATCGGCGCTGGCGGTAGCATTGTCGGTCGGCACCGGGCGCAAGCGCACCGGCGAATGCTGACGGGCGAAAGCCTGGGTCAGGCTCTGGATGACCTTGACGTCGTCGCTGTTGGGCGGTCCCACCGCAATCCGCAGCGTTACCGGCCGCATCGCAAAATAGTATGCGCCAGAGATTGCGCCGATGAGCGCCAGCGTCCCGGCCAGCGTGATCAGCATGACTTTGCGCTTGGCCGAACGCGGCGAGAACGACGCTTCATGCACGCCATGGAGGGGCGCGTCGTGCGCGGACGACCCGGAAGACGGCAAACCGTCGCTTCCGGCGCTCAATGGGGGCAGCCCGAAAACGTCAAGGCGGATCTCCTCGGCAGGGGTCGCTCGTCACCAACGCTGTGCAATGCATTTGCCGCATTATTGTGGCATGGTTTGAAATGGCGCGGCCGGGTGCTCCGATAGGGCTCACGATAAAGTTCGCGTGAAGGCGGGAGGAGAATGACCATGGCCGGACGGCTGTCGACGGATGCGCAAGCAGCGGCGCTGAAAGAACTCAACGGTTGGTCGACCGTTCCAGGCCGCCCGGCGATCACACGGACTTTCAGGTTCAAGGATTTCAACGAAGCATTCGGCTTCATGGCCCGGGTCGCGCTGGTAGCCGAAAAAAACGACCATCACCCCGAGTGGCGCAACGTCTACAAGACCGTGGAAGTGGTGCTGACCACCCACGACGCAGGCGGTGTGACGGCTCGCGATATCGCACTGGCAAAGGCAATGGATGCCATCGCCACGCAACTCGGCCACGATTGACGTTTTCCTTGCGGCGACGGCCCGCGATCCCCACCTACCGGGGCGGGCGGACTGCCCGTGAAACGAAGGAGGCCCAAGGTGGCATCCGAGCAGACGATGGATTTTGAACCCGCCGCGCGGCTGGCCAGGGACCGCAGGCGGGTGCGCAAGGAATTCTGGATCAAGCTGAAGCGTGTCGCAGCGAAGCTTCCGTTCGTGGAAGATCTGCTCGCCGCCTATTATTGCGCTTTCGACCGGCAGACGCCGCGCCATGTCCAGGCCGCGCTGCTGGGCGCGCTGGCCTACTTCATCCTGCCATTCGACTTCGTGCCGGACATGCTACCGGTGCTCGGCTTTACCGACGACGCAGCCGTGCTCGCGGCCGCGATCCGCACGGTAGCCAGCCACATCAATTCCGATCATCGCGCCGCTGCGCGCGCCGCGTTGCAACGCGGGCTGGAGGACGACGAGCCGGCTTGAGTGCAACGGATTGAGCGCACAGCCGCTCCTGCTTTCGCAGGAACGACCATGATGGAATGCCGCTGCATCCTTACGGATGCAGGATCACCTTGCCCATCGCCTTGCGGCCGGCCAGCACCTTGAGCGCATCCGGGGTTTGCGCCAACGGGAACGTCCGATCGACATGCGATGAAATCTTGCCTTCCGCGGCCCACTTCACCAGCTTCTCGAGATTGGCGCGATTCTTGGCCGGATTGATCTTCGCCCACGCTCCCCAGAATACGCCGCGGATATCGCAGCCCTTCAACAGCGCCAGGTTGAGCGGCATCTTCGGAATTTCACCGGCGGCGAAGCCGATCACCAGAAAGCGGCCCTCCCACGCGATCGCGCGTAGCGCCGCTTCGGTATATCCCGCGCCAACCGGATCGAAGATGATATCGACGCCCTTGCCGCCGGTCAGCTTCTTCAGACCTTCCTTGAGATCGTCCGCGCCGTAGTTCAGCGTCAGCTCAGCGCCGTGCTGTTTGGCGAACTCCAGCTTCTCGTCCGACGACGCGCAGGCGATGACTTTCAGGCCGAGCAATTTGCCGAGTTCGCAGGCAGCAAGACCCGTACCGCCCGCGGCACCGAGCACCGCAAGCGTTTCGCCCGGCTTCGGGCTGCCGCGATCCTCCAGCGCATGCAGCGCGGTGCCATAGGTGATGATGATGCCGGCCGCGCGATCGAAATCCAGACTGTCCGGAATCTTGATGATGGCCTGCGCCGGCACCGCGACCTTTTCGCGCGCACCGTTGTGACCGATCGAGGCGATGACGCGATCACCGACCTTGAGATCGGTCACGCCGGCACCGAGGCTTTCAACCACACCGGCAATTTCGGCCGCCGGCGAAAAGGGAAACGGCGGCTTGACCTGATACTTGCCTTGAATCATCAACAGATCGAAAAAATTCAGGGCCGCAGCCTTGATGGCGATGACGGCTTCGCCGGGACCCGCGACAGGATCGGCGATATCGGCAAGCACAAGATCGTCGGGGCCGCAGTATTGGGAACAGAGGACAGCTTTCATGAACACACCTGAATTTACCAGACACGCCGGGTGAAGAAGCGGAACCGCAAAAGCTTCTTGCCGGATTTGACAGTGGACTACAATCTGATTCGACCATGGCGCATGGTGAGGAGCATCGCCAGGCGATGCATCTCGAACCATGAAGTCCCGCGGTTCATGAACAAGCCGTCATCGCATTCGCCTTTCCAAAACGAAATTTCCCGGCTATTCCAGATTCGGTCGGGATGCTTGGGCGAAGCCATCTTCCAGTCACAATCGTACGAGAACGAGGCCCGGTGATGTCGGTGCGGCTAACGCTGATTCTTTTTGCTGGTGCGGCACTGTGTGCGGGAACGTCGCTCGCATCCGCGCAGGGCGCTGCGAAGAAGCCTGCCGCCAAACCCGAAGCGCATCATGCCGCCGGAGGCAGCGAACCGACATTGCTCGGCCAGTTCGGCGGATGGGGCGCCTACACCGCCGCACCCAACGGCAAAAAGGTATGCTTCGCGCTGGCGAAGCCATCGTCGTCGAAAACCAATCCGCCGAACCGGCCACGCGACCCTGCTTACGCTTTCATTTCCACACGGCCGGCGGAAAAGGTCGTTAACGAGGTCTCGATCATGATCGGCTACCCGGCGAAGCCGGGGTCCGAATCGACGCTCGAAGTCGGCGGCGCGAGCTACGCGATGTATACCCAGGGCGACGGGCTGTGGGTCAAGAACGCCGCCGAGGAAGCCAAGCTGGTCGAGGGGATGCGCAAGAGCGCCGAGGTCGTGGTCAAGGCGGTATCCGGCAAGGGCACCCAGACCACCGACGTGTTTTCGCTCAAGGGTTTGTCGCAGGCGCTGGATCGCGTCGCGCAGGAATGCCGCCGGTAATCCCGGAAGGGCATTTGCAGCTAGATTCGGTCATTTGTACCTTTGCAGCGGGCGGCAGAAAGCCTATTTGAGGCGGATTGCCGTATTCCGTAACAGATCGTGGTTCCATGACCTCTACCTCCGCTGTATCCGGTTCCTCCGGGACCGTCTCGCAGGCCCGTGCTCCCGCGCTCGACGTTGAGCGCGCCGACGCACCGCTGGAGAAAGTGGCGCTGGAGAGCTACGTGGCGCCCGCCAAGCCCTCGCTGGTCGGGCTGTCGCGTGCGGAACTGGCGGAGCAGCTTGCGACCATCGGAGTTGCACCGTCCCAGCGCAAGATGCGCATCCAGCAACTCTGGCACTGGATGTATGTCCGTGGCGTGAACGACTTCGCCGCGATGACCACGATCTCAAAAGAGATGCGCGCCGAACTCGCAGAGCATTTCACGGTCGCGCGCCCGGATGTCGCCGTCGAACAGATTTCCAACGATGGCACCCGCAAGTGGTTGCTGCGACTGCCGAGCGGCCTCGACGGCGAAAAAGCGCATGAAGTCGAGTGCGTCTACATTCCGGAGACCGATCGCGGCACGCTGTGCGTGTCGTCGCAGGTCGGCTGTACGCTGAACTGCTCGTTCTGCCATACCGGCACGCAACGGCTGGTCCGCAATCTCACGGCCGGCGAAATCGTCGGCCAGATCATGGTCGCGCGCGATCGCCTCAACGACTGGGCCGATCGCACGACGCCGACCGGCAGCCGCCTCGTCACCAATATCGTGATGATGGGCATGGGCGAGCCGCTCTACAATTTCGATGCGGTGCGCGACGCACTGTTGATCGTCACCGACGGCGACGGCATCGGCATTTCCAAACGCCGCGTCACACTGTCGACGTCCGGCGTGGTGCCGAACATCGTGCGCACCGGCAACGAGATCGGCGTCTCGCTGGCGATTTCATTGCATGCGGTGCGCGACGAATTGCGCAACGAACTCGTCCCGCTGAACAAGAAATATCCGCTGGCCGAGCTTCTGCAGGCTTGCCGCGATTATCCGGGCGCATCGAACGCACGCCGCATCACGTTCGAATACGTCATGCTGAAGGGCGTCAACGATTCTCTCGACGACGCCAAGCTGCTGGTGAAGCTGCTCAAGGGCATTCCGGCCAAGATCAACCTGATCCCGTTCAATCCGTGGCCCGGCACCCGCTACGAATGTTCCGACTGGGAGCAGATCGAGAAGTTTTCCGAGTACGTTTTCAACGCGGGCTACTCCTCACCGGTGCGCACGCCGCGCGGCCGCGACATTCTCGCCGCATGCGGACAGTTGAAATCGGAAACCGAGAAACTATCGGCGCGCGAACGCCAGGCGCTGCGCGCCATGGCGATAACGGATTGAACCAAGTGTCTTGTTATAATACCGCCCTTCGAGGCCGCCGCTTCGCGTCGGCACCGCAGGGTGACGACACCGGCAGAGCCGTCAACCTGAGGTGCGAGCACTTGCGAGCCTCGAAGGATGATTGCGACACGCGGGAATCGCAATCATGTCGCTGATCGGCCATCTGTTCGCGATCGTGATCGGCTTTCTGTTCGCCTGTTTGGCGGCGGGCATGATCGTGGTGCTCGCGATCCTGTTTCCGGACTGGAGCGACATGGCGCTTGGCCCGGTCGATCCCGATGCGCTGAACATCGTGCTCGGCTTCGGCTTTATTTTCGTCAGTGGCTTCGCGCTGCTGCCGGCGCTGCTGATCGTGGCGATCACCGAGGCATTCTGTATTCGCGGCGCCCTGACCTATGCCGTCGGCGGCGCCGTTGTGGGATTGGCATGCTATCTCGGGCTGGTGCCGTTCGACCCGGCGACGATGCGGTTCGACGGCATCGTGCGGCGGCATCTCGAAATCATGATGGGCGCCGGTGTCGTCGCCGGTGCCGTCTACTGGCTGATCGCCGGCCGCACCGCCGGTGAATGGCGAAAACCGCCAGTTCCTCCTGCACCACCGCCAGTCTAACTGGCGAGACAGACTTTCGCCGACCACGCACCGATTCTTTATTGAAGGAGCATGATCTTGTCCGAAAATCGGGTTCCACTTTTCGGGATCATGCTCTAAACCCCCGCCATGAACCGGACCGGACTTTTCATCGCGCTCGGCCTCGCCGCTATCATCGGCCTCTCGTTCGGCATCCATCCCGAACTCGACCTGCGGCTGGCGGCGTTGTTCTACGATCCCGCGATCAAGGACTTCCCGCTTCGACTGAATCCTTATGCCAGCTTTGCCCGCGATGCCGCGATGTGGGTGGCATGGGCCTTCGCCCTGCCGTCCATCGTCGCGCTGGTTGTGAAAATGATCCGCCCGGACCGGCCGTTGCTGGTTCGCGGGCGAACCGTGGCATTCCTGCTGCTGACGCTGCTGCTATCGGCCGGCGTGCTGACCAACTTCACCTTCAAGGCCTTCTGGGGCCGTCCCCGCCCGGTGGCTGTGACCCAGTTCAACGGTCCGTTGCCCTTCGTCGCCTGGTGGGATCATCGCGGCCAATGTCCGAAGAACTGCTCGTTCTTCTCCGGCGAGGGCGCCACCGCGTACTGGACGCTGGCCCCTGCCGCGTTGTCGCCACCAAGCTGGCGACCGCTCGCCTACAGCGCCGCCGTAATATTCGGCACGCTCACCAGCGGTCTGCGAATGGCATTTGGCGGACACTTTTTCACCGACGTGACGATTGCCGGGCTGGTTACATTCCTGGTCATCTGGCTGCTGTACGGCCTGATTTATCGCTGGAGCGGCTCCCGGCTGAGCGACGCGCGGATCGACGCCGCGCTGACGCGGCTGGCCTGGCCTGGCTATCGGATGATGCAGCGGTGGCGAGGCCGCGACGCCGGCCCCGTGCCATTGCCGTAAGTTCGATATTCGCGTACCAAATCACACACCAAAATCGGTCGATTGGAAGCTTCATGAGTACGATTCTGAAAAGCCTGCCCAAGGGCGAAAACGTCGGCATCGCCTTCTCCGGCGGGCTCGACACCAGCGCAGCGCTTTTGTGGATGAAGCAGAAGGGCGCGCGCGTTTTCGCCTATACCGCAAATCTCGGCCAGCCCGACGAGGCCGACTACGACGAGATTCCGCGCAAGGCCATGGAGTTCGGCGCCGAGAAGGCCCGGCTCGTCGATTGCCGCACGCAATTGGTCCACGAGGGCATTGCCGCCATCCAGGCGGGCGCCTTCCACGTCTCGACCGGCGGCATCGCCTACTTCAACACGACCCCGCTCGGCCGCGCCGTAACCGGCACCATGCTGGTCTCGGCCATGAAGGAAGACGGCGTCAACATCTGGGGTGACGGCTCGACCTACAAGGGCAACGATATCGAGCGTTTCTACCGCTACGGGCTGCTGACCAATCCGGGTTTGCGGATCTACAAGCCGTGGCTCGACCAGCAATTTATCGACGAACTGGGCGGCCGCGCCGAGATGTCGGCGTTCATGACCGCCAACGGCTTCGCCTACAAGATGAGCGCCGAGAAGGCCTACTCGACCGACAGCAACATCCTCGGCGCCACCCATGAAGCCAAGGATCTCGAGCACCTCAACAGCGGCATCACCATCGTCAACCCGATCATGGGCGTGCCGTTCTGGCGCGACACCTGCGCCGTCAAGGCCGAGAAGGTCGCGGTGCGGTTTGAAGAGGGCCAGCCCGTCGCGCTCAACGGCAAGACCTTCGCCGATCCCGTTGCGATGTTTCTCGAGGCCAATGCCATCGGCGGCCGGCACGGCCTCGGCATGAGCGACCAGATCGAGAACCGCATCATCGAGGCCAAGAGCCGCGGCATCTACGAAGCACCGGGCATGGCGCTGCTGCACATCGCCTATGAGCGTCTCGTCACCGGCATCCACAACGAAGACACCATCGAGCAGTATCGGATCAGCGGCATGAAGCTCGGCCGCTTGCTGTATCAGGGACGCTGGTTCGACTCGCAGGCGCTGATGCTGCGCGAAACGGCGCAACGCTGGGTGGCGCGCGCCGTCACCGGCGAGGTGACGCTCGAACTGCGTCGCGGCAATGACTATTCGATCATGAACACCGAGAGCCCCAACCTGACCTACCAGCCGGAGCGGCTGAGCATGGAGAAGGTCGAGGATGCGGCGTTCACCCCGGCCGACCGGATCGGACAGTTGACGATGCGCAACCTCGACATCACAGACACCCGCGCCAAGCTGCATCTGTACGCCAAGACGGGTCTGCTATCGGCCCCGGAGGGCGCGAACATCCCCCGGCTCGAGAACGACAAGAGCTGAGACTCACGAGAGCAGCGAAACGGACGCGCGAGTTCCAAGCAAGGTCCGCTGAACCACCCGCGTCATCGCGAGGAGCGATAGCGATAACGACGCCGTAATCCAGTTGTTATCACTTGCCAGAGGGCATTTGCTTTCGATGGAAGCACACCCTGTCATTGCCGGGCTTGACCCGGCAATCTATCGTCTTGAAACAACTCTTCCTTGTTCGATGGATGCGCGGGTCATAGGTGAGTGGTAGCGACGCCGTTCTTCGAACGGCTATGCCCGCGCATGACGATCCACCTCAACGGAAAAGCTCCCGCATCAGGCTGGATTGCTTCGCTCTGTCGCAATGATCAAAATGTGTGTCGGTGATCGCATGGGACAAGCGCGCTACGCGACCTTCTCCGCCCAATACGCCACCGTGCTGTAGGGCACGCTGACCTCAGCCTTGCCGGACAAAGCCGGCGTTGCTTCGATCATAGCGCGTATTTTTTCGACCACTCTTGCTTCCTCATCGGCCGGCAGCGCGGCGATGAAACTGACCGAGCGCAGGCGATTGACGATCACGTCCTCAGGCGTACCGGTATGCGCATGGTGGAAATGATCTTCCTTGAGCGGCGTCAGCCCATCGAACGGAAACACCTGTCGCCAGGTGCCGTTGGCGAAGCGCGGCGCGTCGCCTTCGTAAGGCGTGATGATCGTTGAGAGCCGCACGATCCATTCGACATTTTCATCGCGCGTGTTCCAGACCAGGCCGAGACGGCCGCCGGGTTTCAGCACGCGGTGGATTTCGGCCAGCGCGGCGCGGGTGGCGAACCAGTGGAAGGACTGCGCGCAGGTCAGCGCGTCCACCGAATTGTCTGGCAAGGGAATCGCGGTCGCGGTGCCTTCGCGGACTTCGACGTCCGGCAGCAGGCCCGCAAGCTGCTCGCGCATTTGCGGCACCGGTTCGACCGCAATCACATGCGCGCCGGTCTTGACGAGATAGTTCGTGAACTTGCCGGTGCCGGCGCCGAGATCGACAACGCTCTTGCCGCTTTCAAGACGGAGGCGCTGACGCAACCACTGCAGTATCTCCGGCGGATAATCGGGCCGGCCGCGGGCATACGTCCCGGCCCTGGAGGTATAGCCTTTGGCGGCGGCGTGGTGGATCGGCCCGGCAATGTCACTCATCGCAAACTCCCGTAGTCTGTATCATGCACCCAATTTGCCAGTCGGGGCAGACAAGAAAATGGCCGGGATCGCTCCCGGCCATTTCGCTTTCAAGTTTCGCCGCGCTCAGCGCCGCGGCGGTGCGGTGCCCGGAGGCGGCGGCGGCAATGACGCCTGCCCGCCGTCCAGCAGCGGCGTGATGCGCCGGATGGTTACACGGCGATTCTCTCGCGACGGTCCGTCGGTCTGCACCTTCAGATACTGCTCGCCGTAGCCTTGCGAGGTCAGGTTCTCCGGCGGCACGTTGAATTGCTGGGTCAGCAACTCCGCCGCCGACTGCGCGCGACGATCCGACAGCGACAGATTGTCGATGTCCGAACCCACAGCATCGGTATGTCCCTCGATCAGGAACACCTCGCGCGGGTTGCGCGAGATTGCCCGATTGAGGCCATCGGCGATCACCTGCAACTTGGCCGCTTGATCCGGCGGAATATCCCATGATCCGGTCGCGAAATTGATGCTGTCCAGATCGATGCTCGGCATGCGTTCGCGCACCGAGGGGCTGTAGCGGATTTCATCGAGCGAATAGCGACGCTCGATGCGCTCGACCGGCGGCGCGATCATGGTGTCGTAGATCAGGTCCGGCGGCGCGCCTTCGGCCTCGACGATGTAACGATCGCGCGGGATGCGGATGACCGGCGGAGGCAGCGACACGAAGTAGCCGCCGATCGCGCCCGCGACGACACCCGCCGCGACCGCTCCCGCACCACCGCCACGATAGCTGTTGTCGATGATGACAATCTCGCGACCATCGCGGTCGCGACGGATACGCCGCAGCATCCGGCCGTCGCGATCGTTCACCGTGATGATTTGCGTGCCATCCGGCCGCACCACGATCGTTCGCATATCGTTGCCGACGCGCTCCTGACGGATGTCGCGCGCGCCGTAGCGGAAGCGATCTTCCTCGTTGTGGCGAATGAACGACAGACCGCTCGGATCGCGCACGATGACGCGCCCGGGTTCGGTGATGATGGTCCGGCCACCCTGCTGCGTCTCGCGACGCTCGGAACGGAAGTCGTCGATGCGGCGCGGACCCTGCGGCGCGGCATCGGGCCGAATCGGCGTCGTCGCAGCCTGCGACGGTGGTGGCGGCGGCAATGGCGCAGTGACTTGCGGCGGCGGCGGCGTTGCTCCCCCGGCGGCCGATCCGAATCCGGTACGCCCCTGTCCCTGTGGCTGGTTCGGCGAGCCGGCGACCGGCGGCGCGGAACCTCCCTGACGCTGGCCGAAGCCGGTTTGCGGCGCGCCCGGTTGCGGCGGCGCGGTGGTCTGGCCGCCAGCCGACGGCGGAACCGCTTGCCCGGCAGCGGCGGGAGGCGTTCCAGGCCGTGCGCCTGGTTGCGGCGCTGGCGTGGGCGCTGCTGCGGCCGGAGGCTGCGCGGGACGTGCGGCCGGGGCCGCAGGCCCTGCCGCAGGCGGCTTTGCCGGCTCCGCGGTCGGCGCAGAGGGCGCCAGGGCGGGGCGGGCGCCGGCTGGCGGCTCGGACCGTTGCGGCTGAGGTTGCGCACCGGGAGCGGGTCGCCTCATGCCGTCCGGGCGCGGTGCACCACGCTCCGGCGCGGTTCTCTCACCGCCCGGCGGCCGCGCGCCCGGAGCGGCGGCTGGTGGCGTCGGCGCCGAGGGCGGCGTTACCTGTCGGGGAGGCGGCGCCGCTGGGGGATGTGGGGCCGCAGGCTGCGCGGCAGCCGGAGGCGCGGGACGAGCAGCCGGCGGAGCAGGTTGCGGGGCCGGTGCGGCCGGCGGTGCCGGTCGTGCCGCAGGCGGCACATGCTGCGGCGCAGGCGGGGCTGGAGGCGCGGGTCGTGGCGGCGGTGCCCCGGCAGGCCCTTGCCCTTGGGGCGAAGGCCCGTGCCCTTGGGGCGAAGGTCCGCGGGGCGCCTGCTCACGCGGACCCGGCCGCGGCGGCCCCTTCGACTTGTCTTCCGGCTTGGCTTCCGTCCCACCGGCTTGCGCCATCAGAATGGTTGCTGTCGCGGCATGCGTCTCATCCGCCTGCGCGGAGGGTAACGCCCAATGGCCAAGGGTCAAAGCGGTCGTGGTCAACATGACGAGACGCAGCCTGCTCATAATCGTGTCGTGCTCCCGAGTCTGTGTGCGCGATCTGATCATTCGCGCGATGGTACGATGAACCGATAGCGGTGCGGCTGTAATGTGGCGGCGGCCGCGAGCGCGTTTGCATTCGGTGATTTATATTTTTCATCCAACGGTGCACCGATGCCGCAACGTTCATGACGCATTCACGTCGCCTGGGTAGGCGATCGATACTTTTGACGACAGCTTTCGGCCAATTCTCACGCGAATTGACAGCGGCTCGGAACTCACCTTCATTCGTTGCATCGAATGAAGGGAGGATCGCAATGCCGCTTGCCTATTGGTGCGTCCTCGTCGCCGCCATCCTGCCGCTCGTCATCGTGATTTATGCCAAGACCGGCAGCGACGGCGACAACCATCATCCGCGCGACAGCGTCGAACGTCTTCCACCAAGGAACCGCCGGGCCTATGCGGCGCATCTCAACGCTTACGAGAATTTTCCTTTCTTCGCCGCCGCCGTGATCGTCGCCAAAACCCAGGGAGCGTCAATCGCCACGCTCAATGCGCTGGCCGTGATCTACATCGTGCTGCGCATCCTTCACGCCGCGCTCTACATCGCCGACAAGGCATCGCTGCGCTCACTGGTGTTCAGCCTGGCATGGCTCATCAACATCGCGATCTTCGTCCTGCCGGCGTTCAACTGAAACGGGCTCCGCATCAACATCGTTGATGGGAGCCCGAAACGGCCGACAAAGCATGGCTGGTCGCGAGACGCGACGGTTACGTCTGCGTCAGGTCTGCCGCTCGACCAGCTTCAGCTTGAGGTTGGCGATCGCCTTGGCCGGATTAAGCCCCTTCGGGCAGGCCTTGGTGCAGTTCATGATCGTATGGCAGCGATAAAGCCGGAACGCATCCTCAACGAAATCGAGGCGCTCGCCGGTTGCCTCGTCGCGACTGTCGGAAACCCAACGGTTGGCCTGCAGCAACGCCGCCGGGCCGAGATAGCGATCGGAATTCCACCAGTAGCTCGGGCACGACGTCGAACAGCAGGCGCACAGAATGCACTCGTAGAGACCGTCGAGTTTCTCGCGATCTTCCTTGCTCTGCTTCCATTCCTTCTGCGGCGTCGGCGTCGTGGTGTGCAGCCACGGCTCGATCGAGGCGTATTGCGCGTAGAAGTTGGTCAGGTCAGGGATCAGATCCTTGACGACCGGCTGATGCGGCAGCGGATTGACCTTGACCGCGCCGTCGGCGACATCGTGCATCGACGTGGTGCAAGCCAGACAGTTCTGGCCGTCGACATTCATGGCGCACGAGCCGCAGACGCCTTCACGGCAGGAGCGGCGGAACGACAGAGTCGGATCGATGTGATTCTTGATCCAGATCAGGCCATCGAGCACCATCGGCCCGCAATCGTTGACATCGACATAGTAAGTATCGACGCTCGGATTTTTGCCGTCGTCCGGATTCCAGCGATAGATGCGGAATTCGCGCGTTTCGGTGGCGCCGTCCGGCTTCGGCCAGCTCTTCCCACCGGTGATTTTGGAATTCTTCGGAAGCGCGAATTCAACCATTGGTCTTGCCCTTGTCTTTCGCATCGCCACTGCCGGCTGGGTTCCGGCAATCCATCGCCCTGCAGCGATGGCCGCGCGGATTTATCCGCGCATGACGATCATCTGCGTCAATACACGCGCGCCTTCGGCGGAATGTACTGAACGTCGTTGGTCATCGTGTAGTCATGCACCGGACGGTAGTCGATCGTGGTGTTACCGCGATCGCCGAACCACGCCAGCGTATGTTTCATCCAGTTCTGGTCGTCGCGCGCCGAAAAATCCTCGCGCGCATGCGCGCCGCGGCTCTCGGTGCGGTTGGCGGCGGAATCCATCGTCACCACCGCCTGCGCGATGAGATTGTCGAACTCCATGGTTTCCATCAGGTCGGTGTTCCAGACCAGAGATCGATCGAACACCGCGATGTCGCCGATGCCGCCATAGACCTCGTGGATCTTCTTCTGACCTTCCTCGAGCACCTCGCCGGTGCGGAACACCGCGCAGTTGTTCTGCATGACGTGCTGCATGTTCTCGCGCAGTCGCGCGGTCGAGGTCCCGCCCTTGGCGTAACGGAAACGATCGAGCCGCCCCAGCGCCTTGTCCGCCGAATCCGCCGGCAGGTCCGGCTGTTCGGCGCCCGCGGTCAGCTTTTCCGCCAGCCGCAGCGCCGCCGCGCGCCCGAACACCACGAGATCGATCAACGAATTGGAGCCCAGCCGATTGGCGCCGTGCACCGAAACGCAGGCGGCCTCGCCGACCGCCATCAGCCCCGGCACCACCGCGTTGTCGTCGCCGTCCTTCTTGATGACGACCTCACCGTGATAATTGGTCGGGATGCCGCCCATGTTGTAGTGCACGGTCGGAATCATCGGGATCGGTTCGCGGGTCACGTCGACGTTGGCGAAAATGCGCGCCGATTCCGAAATGCCCGGCAGGCGCTCGTGCAGCACCGCCGGATCGAGATGATCGAGGTGCAGGAAGATGTGGTCCTTCTTCTTGCCGACGCCGCGACCTTCGCGAATCTCGATGGTCATGGCGCGCGAGACCACGTCACGCGAAGCCAGATCCTTGGCGGACGGCGCGTAACGCTCCATGAAGCGCTCGCCTTCCGAATTGACCAGATAGCCGCCCTCGCCGCGCGCGCCTTCGGTGACCAGACAGCCGGAGCCGTAAATGCCGGTCGGATGGAATTGCACGAACTCCATATCCTGCAACGCCAGGCCGGCCCGCAACGCCATGCCGCCGCCGTCGCCGGTGCAGGTATGCGCGGACGTGCACGATGCGTAGGCACGGCCGTACCCGCCGGTCGCGAGGATGGTGGTCTGGGCGCGGAACCGATGCAGCGTTCCGTCATCGAGCTTGAGTGCGATGACGCCGCGGCAGACGCCCTGATCGTCCATGATCAGGTCGATGGCAAAAAATTCGATAAAGAACTCGGCCGAATGACGCAGCGCCTGACCATACATGGTGTGCAGCATGGCGTGACCGGTGCGGTCGGCGGCGGCGCAGGTACGCTGGGCCTGGGCCTTGCCGTAATCGATGGTCATGCCGCCGAACGGCCGTTGATAGATCTTGCCTTCCTCGGTGCGCGAAAACGGCACGCCCCAGTGCTCCAGTTCGTACACGGCCTTCGGCGCGTGACGAACCATGTACTCGATCGAATCCTGATCGCCGAGCCAGTCCGACCCCTTCACGGTGTCGTACATGTGCCAGCGCCAGTCGTCCGGATGCATGTTGCCGAGCGACGCCGAGATGCCGCCCTGTGCCGCTACGGTATGCGACCGCGTCGGGAAAACCTTGGTGATGCAGGCAGTGCGCAGGCCAGCCTCGCTACAACCGACGACCGCGCGCAAGCCGGCGCCACCTGCGCCCACCACCACGACATCGTAGGTGTGATCTTCGATCGGATAGGCGCGTCCGTTGGTGGCGGGAGCTCCGCTGCCGTTGGCGCCGTTGCCCGTAGCAGCCATGCGCTAGACTCCAGATGATAGTTTGACGATGGCGTAGATCGAGGCCAGCGCGACCGCCACCGCAAAGAAATTATTGGCCAAAATGGCGATCAGCTTGGCTTTTTCGCCGTGAATGTAGTCTTCGATCACCACCTGCATGCCGATCTTCATGTGCCAACTGGAGGCCACGACGAACAGCAGCATGATCAAGGCGATCACCGGCGTACCGAGAATTTGTCCCGCACCGGCCTGATTGCGGCCGAGCAGCACCATGACGACGACGATGACCGGCACGGTGAGCAGCAACATGCCGACGGCGGTGACGCGCTGCCACCAGAAGTCCGCGGTCGCGCTGGAACCGGAGGCGCCAAGGCCGCGTACCTGCTTCAGCGCCGTGCGGATCGGCGTTTGCTTCGTCGTTGACGGATTGCTCATCGTCCACCTCCGAACGCATAGGCCAGAACCCACAACAATACGGTGAGCACGATGCCGCCGATCAGCGCCGCCCAGGTCAGCCCTTCACGTTCCGAAGGCCCGAAACCATAACCGAGGTCCCAGACGAAATGACGAATGCCGCTGAGGAGGTGATGCATCAGCGCCCAGGTGTACAGAAACACGACAAGGCGGCCGAACCAGCTCCCGATGAAGGACGAGAAAATACCGTAGGCACCGGGTCCGGAGGCCACCGCCATCAACCACCATGCGAGCAAGATGGTGCCGAAATAGAGTGCAATCCCGGTGGCGCGATGGACGATGGACATCGCCATCGTCAACGTCCAGCGGTAGGTTTGCACGTGGGGAGAAAGCGGTCGATCGATCCTGGCGGTCATGGCTGCTTTTGGTTGTTTTCGATTGCAGACGCGAGGCGCTATCCGAGGTGTCGGATCGGGTAGAGCAATTCTATTTACGAAGTCAAAACGATCCGCGCAACGATCAATTCGCCTTTTTTGAATATATATTCATTGTTTATCCAGATATCATGGTCAGCGGGCCAGACGGTCCATCCAGGCATAGGCGCGCTGCCGCAACGGGGGTTGCCGGTGAAGCGCGATTCATGACTGGGATGCCGTAACCGGAAGCGACGCAACATCGCCGACAGGGGTTGAGGTTGAGCATAGGACTAACCGGCACCGAATTGATGGAACTGGCGCTGGCGCTGATCGTCGCCGGGGCTATTTCCGGCTTTCTCGCCGGAGTGTTCGGCATTGGCGGCGGCGCGGTGCTGGTACCGGTGTTTTACGAATGCTTCCGGTTGATTGGCGTGCCGTTGGAGGTGCGGATGCCGCTTTGCATTGGCACCTCGCTGGCGATCATCATTCCAACCTCGATCCGTTCCTACCAGGCGCATCGCGTGCGCGGCGCGGTCGATATGAACGTGCTGCGACTGTGGGCACTTCCGGTCCTGGCCGGCGTCGTCGCCGGCAGCGTGATCGCCCGCTACGCGCCGGAACGCCTATTCAAGGTGGTGTTCGTGCTGGTGGCATGGTCAGCCGCGGCGCGGCTGATATTCGCCCGCAGCACCTGGAAGCTCGGCGACGACCTGCCGGGCGGTTTGCTGATGCGGGCCTACGGCGCGGTCATCGGACTGCTGTCGACGCTGATGGGAATCGGCGGCGGCTTGTTCACCAATCTGGTGATGACCTTCTACAGCCGGCCGATCCATCAATCGGTCGCCACCTCCGCCGGTCTCGGTGTGCTCATCTCGATTCCCGGCGCGCTGGGCTACGTCTACGCGGGATGGCCAGCGGCCGCGCATTATCCGGAAATCGCGGCACTGCAGTTTCCGTTCGCTCTCGGTTACGTCTCGCTGATCGGAACCGCATTGGTGATGCCGACCAGCCTTCTGACGGCGCCGTTCGGCGTCAGGGTCGCTCATGCCCTCTCCAAGCGGACGCTGGAGATCGCTTTCGGAATTTACCTGCTGATCGTCGGCAGCCGGTTCATTTCCAGCCTGGTATAGCGCGCTCGAAACTCCACGGACTAGGCTTTGTAGAGCCCGGCATATTTGTCGCGCAGGATGTTCTTCTGCACCTTGCCCATGGTGTTGCGCGGCAGATCGTCCTCGAACAGCACCCGCTTCGGCATCTTGAACTTGGCGACACGGCCGTCGAGCGCGCGCAAAACAGCGGCTTCGTCGATCCCCGCGCCCTTCTGCCTGACCACGACGGCGGTGACGCCTTCGCCGAAATCGGCATGCGGCAGGCCGACCACCGCGGATTCGACGACGCCATCGAGCGCATCGATCTCGCTCTCGATCTCTTTCGGATAGACATTGAAGCCGCCGGAAATCACCAGGTCCTTGCCGCGGCCGACGATGTGCACGTAGCCTTTGGCGTCGATCTTGCCGAGGTCGCCGGTGATGAAAAAACCATCGTCGCGAAATTCCGATTTGGTCTTTTCCGGCATCCGCCAGTAGCCCTTAAAGACATTGGGACCCTTGACTTCGATCATGCCGATTTCACCGGCCGCCAGCGGCTTGCCGGTTTCCGGATCGACCACGCGGGCCGAAATGCCCGGCAGGGGAAAGCCGACCGCACCCGGCACGCGCTCACCGTCATACGGATTCGAGGTGTTCATGTTGGTTTCGGTCATGCCGTAACGCTCCAGCACGGCATGGCCGGTCCGCGCCGACCACTCGCGATGGGTGTCGGCGAGCAGCGGCGCCGAACCGGAGATGAACAACCGCATATGGCTGGCCACCTCGCGTGTCAGCTCCGGATGCTGCAGCAACCGCGTATAGAAGGTCGGAACGCCCATCATCACGGTGGCGCGCGGCATCAGCTTGATGACGGCGTCAGGATCGAACTTGTTGAGGAAGATCATCGAGGCGCGCGCGAACAACGTCACATTGCTGGCCACGAACAGGCCATGGGTGTGATAGATCGGCAGCGCGTGAATCAGCACGTCCTTGTCGGTGAAGCGCCAGTAATCGACCAGCGTCAGCGAGTTCGACGCCAGATTGTCGTGCGACAGCATCGCGCCCTTGGACCGTCCGGTGGTGCCGGAGGTGTAAAGGATGGCGGCCAGATCGTCGCCGCTACGCTGAACGGTTGCGAAGTCCGGCTTCTCGCGCGCGGCCGCCTCGGTGAGCGAACCTTTACCGTTCGCGTCCAGCGTGTCGACCTTGGCGCCGACCTTTTGCGCCAACGCGCGAATCCCGTCCGCCTTCGACGGGTCGCACACCACCAGCGACGGCTCGGCGTCGGTGATGAAGTAATCCAGTTCGTTGAGCGTGTAGGCAGTATTGAGCGGCAACAGCACCGCGCCGGCGCGGACGATACCCAGATAGAGAATCAGATCCTCGACCGACTTTTCCGCCTGCACCGCAACCCGATCGCCGATCTTGACACCGCGCGCCACCAGCACATTGGCAATCTGTCCCGCGCGCGCAATCAGGTCGCCGTAGCTGATGCGACGACCATCGGAAGTCTCGATCGCCAGTCGTGACGGACCATCGAGATTGTCGAACAGGCGGGAAAACAGGTTGGCGTTGGCGGTGGTGTTCATGCATCATTCCAAATGGCTGGATGAGCTAGTGGAGTGGATTTGACATTCGCTACCGATATTGCTGCGACTTCGGGAGACCAGTATCACATCCGGAACTTCACTAGAATCTTGTGTTTGCTAGCGGTCTTTTGATTCTGACATCTGCACGGGCGCCTGCCGAAACGGGATGCAAACGTTACAATCAGACCACGAGTGCAACCGTTCGGCGGGATCGATCTCCCGATCAATAGCAAGAACGCGCGCGTGAGCGCAAATAAAAGGCGGGCGGAAATGACAAACACGACCAAACGCGTCGCATGGGTGACTGGCGGCGGCAGCGGCATCGGGCAGGCCGGCGCCGAAGCATTGGCGGCGGACGGCTGGACCGTGATCGTGTCGGGACGGCGCAAGGATGCGCTCGATGCTGTCGGCGCGGGCATCAACGCCCGGCAAAAAGGCCAAGCCGAGGCGCTCGCTGTCGATGTAAGTCGCGCGGCGGACGTCGAAGCGGCGGCTCAGCACATCCTGAACCGGCATGGCCGCATCGACCTGCTCGTCAACGGCGCCGGCATCAACGTGCCGAAGCGAAGCTGGGCCGACATGGAAATCGACGGCTGGGACAAATTGGTCGAGATCAACCTTAACGGCGTGCTGTATTGCATGCGGGCAGTGCTGCCGGCGATGCGCGCGCAGAAGGATGGCTGCATCATCAACGTGGCATCGTGGGCGGGGCGTCACGTGTCCAAGATGCCGGGCCCGGCCTACACCACCACCAAGCACGCTGTGCTTGCGCTGACGCACTCCTTCAACATGGACGAATGCGTCAACGGTCTGCGCGCCTGCTGCCTGTCGCCCGCGGAAGTCGCGACGCCGATCCTGAAGTTACGGCCGGTGGTGCCGACACCGGAGGAACAGGCGCGAATGCTGCAACCGGAAGATCTCGGACGCACCATCGCATTTGTCGCCAGCATGCCGCGGCATGTCTGTGTCAACGAAATCCTCATCAGCCCGACGTGGAACCGCAGCTTCGTAGCGATGGCGAATCATCACTGACGCAGGACGGCCGCGCGATACGTTGAGTTCAACGCGCGGTCGACCACGCGAACCACAGCGCCACCAGCGCAAGCAGCGCCGACAGCACGCGCCGGACGACGATCTCCCGACGAGGATCGTTAAGCACCGGCTCGAACGTGCCGGCGAGCATGACGATAACGACATGAACGAACGTCGCCGCCCCGACATAGGTTGCGGTCAACACCATCGCCTGCGGGACCGGCGGCGAATCCGGCGTCATGAAGGTCGGAAGAACCGCGATGTAAAACATGCCGGCCTTCGGATTGAGCAGATTGGTAATCAGGCCACGCGCGAAATATCGCCCTTCCGTCCCGGCGGCGTCCGTGACCGCCGACGAACGCCAGCCGTCCCAGGCCAGATAGAGCAGGAACACAACGCCGGCCCACCGCAAGATGGCGTACAGGATATCGGATGCCTGGATGGCTTCCGCCACGCCGAAGGCCGCGATCACCCCGATCACCGCGAGACCGAGGGCGACGCCGCCAACGGTGGCAAACCCCGCACGGCGGCCTTCCGTGGCGGATACCAGCGCCAGGTAGGTCATGTTGGGACCGGGCGTCATCTCGATGACCAGCGCGGTCACCAGAAACGACAACAGGGTCGGGAACGCAATTCCTCCCACATGTATCATGCCGCCTGCTTAAGATAGTCGTCGCGGAATGGAAAGAACGAGCCGCGACCGGTCCACGCGGCTGATAGTCACCTCGCGCCGGCCCTGTTAGGATGATATCCAATGGCCAGGTGGAGTACTGCTCCGCCCGGCCTGTTTCTGTTTAACGACCGAAGTCAACGCTCACCATGCGTGACGACGGGGCCCTTATCGGAATCGCCGGCGGGGCTCACGTGGCACGATTTCAACGGAGGTCACATGTTTCTTCGTACCGTGTTCGCGACTGCAATTGTTTCCGCGCTTGCACTCGGCACCGCATCGGCCGATAGCGCCAAGGCCGTTTTCAAGAGCGCCGAGGGTGCCGACGTCGGCCACGCCGATCTCGTTCAGGTGAATGATGGCGTCTTGATCAAGCTGGCTCTGAAAGGACTTCCGCCCGGTGGCCACGCCTTCCACGTCCATGCTGTCGGCAAGTGCGAGGCGCCCTTCACGACGGCGGGCGGCCACTTCAATCCGCAAAACAAGAAGCATGGCATGATGGCCGGCGACGGCCACCACGCCGGCGACATGCCGAACCTCGACGTCCCGGCCAGTGGCGAATTGAAACTCGAAGTGCTGAACACGCAGGTGACGCTGGCGAAAGGCGCCGCCAACTCGCTATTCAAACCGGACGGCACGGCGCTGGTGATTCACGCCACCGTCGACGACTATAAAAGCGATCCGGCGGGCAACGCCGGCGGCCGCATTGCTTGCGCGGTGATCGAATAGAATCCGCCGTCTCATTCCACTGCCCGACGATTCCGGTATCCGCTTAATCGGCGGAAACCGGCGCGACCAGCGGGCGCTGCAATGCCGAAGCGATCACCCCTATTCCGAGCGCGGCGGCGGACACTCCGAGGCCTGAAGAAAGGCTGCCGGTCGCATCGGTGATGAAGCCGGTGGCGATCGGACCCAGCGTCTGCCCGATCCCGAAAGCAATCGTCATGGCGGCGATGGCCGAGGGCCAAACCGCCGGCGGATAGTTGAAGCGGACAAAGGCTGTCGTCGCGGTCACGACGGCGAAGAACGCCACGCCAAACACCAGCGCCGAGAGCGCCAGCATGAACACGGATTGGCTCAGCAGCGGCAAGGCCGCGCCAATGGCATTGAAACCGAGAATGATGGCCGTGCTGACGCCGCTTTGACCGCGCGCCAGCAAACGCCGCCAGACCCAGGGCGACGCGAAGGCGCTGAGGCCGATCAGACACCAGAAAGCGCTTTGCGCCGCCGCGCCGCCGCCAGCATCACGAACGAACGCGATCATGAAGGTCATGTAGGCGATATAACCGGCGCCAAACAGGAAATAGCCGGCGAGATACGTAAAGACCGGCCCGATAGCGAATTTCCCCGACACGGTGCTGGCGACGGGAGCCGGCGCATCGACCGGATTGGCAAGCAGCAACGCCATCATGGCGATCGAAATCGCAGCCATCGCCAGCCAGACGATCCACCATGAACCAGGCCCGAAGTACTGCAGCATGAAGGGCGCCAGCACCCCGGATGCAAAAATGCCGACGCCCGGCCCCGCGTAGAACATGCTCAGCAACAGGCTGGCGCGCGCCGGCTGCGACTGGACCAGCGTCGCCGCCATTGCACCGCCCGCAACAAACGCCACCGCCGCGCCAACCCCGATCAACAGCCGGGCGAAGCTGAGCACGGCGAAATTGCCTGACAGCCCGGACATGATCAGCGCCACCACGCAGGCCAGCGTACCGTCGCGCAAAACCCGGAACAGACCGAACCGGCTGCATAACCGTGATGCAATCAGCGCACCTCCGAGATACCCCGCCGCATTGATCGTGTTCATGAAGCCTGCAGCCGCATAGGACCAGCCCAGCGAATCGCGCATGTCCGGCAGCACCAGCGAATAGACGAACCGGCCGATACCGAGCCCGATGGTCGGCGCCAGGGCCAGAATAAGGAGCAGGCGCACGATCCGCCCGTCCTGGTGCCGATGCTGGGGTCCGTCTTGGGAAGGATTGGATTGAAAGGCAGTCACCGGAAGCCCTGGCAGTTCAATTCAGACATTTGCATCCTGTTCTAACGGCAGCCTTTGCGAATGCCGGAATCAAACGACCAACCAGCGACGCCGAGCTTCCGGTCGAGTTCGGATGTGACATTCACCCCGGACGCTTGCGGCAAGTTGATCCGCTCCACTGGCGTCCATTGCATTGTGGCAGGCTCTCGCGGGTTTGCACAGGGCGCTCAGGACAACAGTGTCTTGCCATTCCTGCAACGGCGCTTTAGCAAAAGCCTTCCTTCGCAATCCTCCCATTCATGGACTAGGCATCGTAATCATGACGACCCACAAGCTGCTTCTTCTGCCCGGCGACGGCATCGGCCCCGAAGTGATGGCGGAAGTGAAGCGCCTGATCGGCTGGCTCAACACGCAAGGTATCGCCCGCTTCGAGTTCGAGGAGGGCCTCGTCGGCGGCTCGTCCTACGATGCCGACAAGGTCAGCATCACCGATGCGACGATGGCGAAGGCGCTCGCCGCCGATGCCGTGCTGTTCGGCGCGGTCGGCGGCCCGAAATGGGACCCGGTGCCGTATGACGTGCGGCCCGAAGCGGGACTGTTGCGGCTGCGCAAGGATCTGGCGCTGTTCGCCAACTTGCGCCCGGCGATCTGCTATCCGGCGCTGGCGCAGGCTTCCAGCCTGAAGCCCGAGGTGGTCGAAGGCCTCGACATCATGATCGTCCGCGAACTCACCGGCGGCGTCTATTTCGGCGAGCCGAAGACCATCACCGATCTCGGCAACGGCCAGAAACGCGCCATCGATACCCAGGTCTACGATACTTTCGAAATCGAGCGCATCGCCCGCGTCGCGTTCGACCTGGCGCGCAAGCGCCGCAACAAGCTGACCTCGATGGAAAAGCGCAACGTCATGAAGAGTGGCGTGTTGTGGAACGAGGTGGTGACGCAAGTTCATCAGCGCGAATACAAGGACGTCGCGCTCGACCATCAGCTCGCCGATTCCGGCGGAATGCAGCTCGTGCGCTGGCCCAAGCAGTTCGACGTCATCGTCACCGACAATCTGTTCGGCGACATGCTGTCGGATATCGCCGCGATGCTCACCGGCTCGCTGGGCATGCTGCCGTCGGCCTCGCTCGGCGCGACCGACGTCAAGACCGGCAAGCGCAAGGCGCTGTACGAACCGGTGCACGGTTCGGCGCCGGATATCGCCGGCCAGGGCAAGGCCAATCCGATTGCCATGCTGGCGTCGTTCGGCATGGCGCTGCGTTATTCGTTCGACAACGGTGCGCTGGCCGACAAGCTTGATCAGGCGATCGCCACCGTCCTCGCCAAGGGTCTGCGCACCGCCGACCTCAAATCCAATGGCGCCACCATCGTTTCCACCGCGCAGATGGGTGAAGCGATCCTGAAGGAAGTGCAGACCCTGCACGGATAAGGCCCGCTCTGTGGTGCCCGCAACAAAAATGCCCGGCTTTGCCGGGCATTTTCGCATTCAGGCTGGTAGCGCTGAGACGTGCCGCCGATCAGTACAGCGGGAACTGCTGCGGGTAGCCGCCGAGATCGTAGGACGGGCTGAGCGGCTGCCGATCGAGCGGGCGGTTCATGTTCTGGTTGCCGAACGACTGTCCCGGCGGGATGGCGTAATCGAGGAACTTGCGGTCGCCCGGCAGCACTTCGGTGCCCGCATCGAGCCACGACCGCTTGGTGACATAGATGCGCGTCCGCGGGCCGGACTGATAGGACACGTTGGGGCCACGCTGGGTGTAGGCGCGATCGTTGGTCTTGCGCTTGGCGGCATCGGCCTGCGACGTGCCGACGCCGATGGCCAGCACGGCGACAGCCGCCAGCAGCGCCGCGCGGTGAATCGCGGCAAGATTTTGGGCGGCAAGCAATTTGAAGGTCATCGTGTCCTCATGGGCAGGCAGAATCGAGCATCCGGTTGACCGGCATTTTAGCTGGCGGCGAGCCAGTCTCACAAGGTCATTCGGGTCACACCCGGCCAGAATAACACCCGATCAGTCAAAATGTTGCGCCGGTCCGGCCGCCTGCGCGGCCCGCGCACGGAAAACCCTGCCCGGCCGCGACCCGGACCCCGGTCTGGCAGATCGTGCCGCCCGCCCCCAAATGAGCTGCCAGAGCGCCATTGACAGGCCGCCGGCGTTGTCTTGCGGGCGTTTCTCGCATAGAAGCGGTCCCGTTGCCTGCGGCAGCGCGCGGCATGCGACATTTTTGCTCGGAGAGTGAACGATGGGTTACAAGGTTGCGGTGGCCGGGGCGACCGGCAATGTCGGACGGGAAATGCTCAACATCCTGAGTGAGCGCAAATTCCCGGCGGACGAGGTCGTGGCGCTGGCGTCACGGCGCAGCGTCGGCACGGAGGTTTCGTTCGGCGACCGCACTCTGAAAGTCAAAGCCCTCGAGAACTACGATTTCAGCAACGTCGATATCTGCCTGATGTCGGCGGGGGGCGAGGTATCCAAGGAATGGTCGCCGAAGATCGGCGCTCAGGGTACGGTCGTCATCGACAACTCCTCGGCGTGGCGTTACGACGCCGACGTGCCGCTGATCGTGCCCGAGGTGAACGCCGATGCCGTCGGCGGCTTCACCCGGAAGAACATCATCGCGAACCCGAACTGCTCGACGGCGCAACTCGTCGTCGCGTTGAAGCCGCTGCATGACGCGGCAACGATCAAGCGTGTCGTGGTCTCGACCTATCAGTCGGTGTCGGGCGCCGGCAAGGAAGGCATGGACGAACTGTTCGCGCAGACCAAGGCGGTCTACACCGCGAGCGATCTCGTCACCAAGAAATTCCCGAAGCGGATCGCATTCAACGTGATCCCGCATATCGATGTCTTCATGGAAGACGGCTACACCAAGGAAGAATGGAAAATGGTGGCCGAAACCAAGAAGATTCTCGATCCGAAAATCAAGCTCACCGCCACCTGCGTCCGCGTGCCGGTGTTCATCGGTCACTCGGAAGCCGTCAACATCGAGTTCGAGAAGCCGATCAGCGTCGACGAAGCGCGCGAGATTCTGCGCAAGGCGCCGGGCTGTCTGGTAATCGACAAGCGCGAGCCCGGCGGTTACGTCACGCCGTATGAATCCGCCGGCGAAGACGCCACCTACATCAGCCGCATTCGCGAGGATGCCACGGTGGAGAACGGTCTCGTGCTGTGGTGCGTGTCGGACAACCTGCGCAAGGGCGCGGCGCTCAACGCGATCCAGATCGCGGAATGCCTGATCAACCGCAAGCTTCTGCAACCCAAGCAGAAGGCTGCATAAGACGAAAGCCGGTTACGAAGGCAAAACGGGCGGCACGGGCCGCCCGTTTTTATTTGGAAGAAGATGAATTGAGGTCAGTTCCGAAGCCGTCACCCTGAGGTGCGAGCGAAGCGAGCCTCGAAGGGCGCAGCGATCCTTCGAGGCTCGCGGCCAAAGCCGCTCGCGCCTCAGGATGACGTCGTCGCATCAACTTGAACTCGCCTACACCGCAACAGCTTCCGTCGTCGTGCGAAATTCTCCGCTGGCGTTGTCGAGAATGTAGAGATCGCCCTTGGCGACGCCGAAATACGCGCCATGCAGCAGCAGCGCGCCGCTTTCGACCTTGGCGCGGATAAATGGAAACGTCGTCAGATTTTTCAGGCTGCGCTTGATGACGCCATGCTCGAGCCGGGTAACGAAGGCGTCGCGCGCTTCTCCGGCATGCGGCTTCAGCTTCTCCGGATCGGCTTCGATCAGCGACATCCAGCGGCCGATAAAATCGCTCGGCGCCAATGGTGGCGTGTATTCGGTGAGCGCCTTCACGCCACCGCACTGCGCATGGCCCATCACTACGATGTGCTTCACCTGCAACACTTGCACCGCGAACTCCAGCGCGGCCGAGACGCCGTGCGCCTCGCCGTCGGGTGCGTAGGGCGGCACGAGGTTGGCGACGTTGCGCACCGTAAACAATTCCCCCGGTCCTGCGCCGAAGATGGTCTCGGGCGCGACGCGCGAATCCGAACAACCGATCAGCATGGTTTCGGGCGACTGACCGTGCTCCGATAATTCGCGATAACGCGATTGCTCCGTGGGTAGACGATAGGTTGCGAAATCGCGATATCCGGCGATCAGATGTTTCGGGAAAGTCAGCATGTCATGGCCCGATGATAATTGACTGCTCCATCAACCATAGCGATTACGCGCGAACAAGGCTTTCTCTCGATGCCGCATGGTGTTAGGGCTCTCGACAACGGACCTGCGACGAAGGTCTAACCCCGCCAACACATCAAAATGATTGAGGAAATCGATGACGACCCGCCCTCGCCGCAGCCTTCTGTTCATGCCGGGTTCCAATGCGCGGGCATTGGAAAAGGCCCGCACCCTCGCCGCCGACGGCTTGATACTCGATCTCGAGGACGCGGTGGCGCCGGATGCCAAATCGCTCGCCCGCGACCAGATCGCACAAGCGGTGCGTGCGAAGGGATTCGGTCCGCGGGAGGTGCTGATCCGCATCAACAGCCTCGACTCTCCGTGGTGGCTCGACGACCTCAACATGGCGGCGGAGACGCGGCCCGACGGCATTCTGGTGCCGAAGGTTTCCACTGTCGACGACCTGAAGGTCGTCGCGGACCGCCTTGCCGAGGCCAATGCCGATCCCGGCATCAAGGTGTGGGCGATGATCGAAACCGCGCGCGCCATTCTCGATGTCGATCAGCTCGCCGCACAGGCCCGCGATCCGGTCATGCGGCTTGCGGGCTTCGTGTTCGGCCCCAACGACATCGCCCGCGAAACCCGTATCCGCATGGTGCCGGGCCGTGCCACCATGCTGTCGATCATCACCCATTGCGTACTGGCGGCCCATGCCCACGGCCTCGAAATGCTTGACGGCCCCTATGGCGATATCACCAACCTGGAGGGGCTGAGGCAGGAGTGCGCGCAAAGCCTCGACCTCGGCTTCGACGGCAAGACACTGATCCACCCCAGCCATCTCGCAATCTGCAACACGGCCTTCACGCCACCGGCGGATGAAGTCGCCAATGCCCGCAAAATCGTCGCGGCTTTCAATCTCCCGGAGAACGCCTCGCGCGGCGCCATCCAGCTCGAAGGCCGCATGGTCGAACGCCTGCATGCCGAAATCGCCCGCCGCACCATCGCCATCTCGGACGCGATCGGCGTGCTGGAACAGGGTTAGGTTAGATCAAGCTCTCAGTTTCTCGTCATTGCGAGGAGCAGAGCGACGACTGCTTCGCTTCGCTCGCAATGACGACCACTGGCATTCGTGACAAATTCGGGCGCGAAACCGCCCAACGTGGTTCCGCAGACACGCAATCCGTGCTAACCGACAGCCATAATCTCCCCCAGGAACCACCTCCATGTCCGACACTCCGCGCCGCGTGACCCGCGCACTACTTTCCGTTTCCGATAAAACCGGCCTGATCGAATTCGCCCGCGCCCTCGCCGACCACGGCATCGAACTGGTTTCGACCGGCGGCACCGCCAACGCGATCGCGGCGGCCGGGCTCAAGGTCCGCGACGTATCTGAACTCACCGGCTTTCCCGAGATGATGGACGGCCGGGTCAAGACGCTGCACCCGAAGGTGCATGGCGGTCTGCTGGCGATCCGCGACAATGCCGAACACGCCAAGGCGATGAAGGATCATGCCATCGCGCCGATCGACCTGCTGGTGGTCAATCTCTATCCGTTCGAGGCCACCGTCGACAAAGGCGCGCCTTATGAGGATTGCATCGAGAACATCGACATCGGCGGCCCGGCAATGATCCGTGCCGCGGCGAAGAACCACGACGACGTCGCGGTGGTGGTCGAGGCAAGCGATTATCAGGCGGTGCTCGACGAACTCGCCGCCAACAACGGCGCGACCACGCTTTCGCTGCGCAAGCGCCTCGCCGCCAAGGCCTATGCGCGCACCGCCGCCTATGACGCCGCGATCTCGAACTGGTTCGCGGTGCAGTTGAAGGACAACGCTCCGGACTATCGCGCCTTCGGCGGCCGTCTCGCGCAATCGCTGCGCTACGGCGAGAACCCGCATCAGACCGCCGCGTTCTATCGCACGCCGGATCATCGCTTCGGCGTCGCCACCGCACGGCAGGTGCAGGGCAAGGAATTATCCTACAACAACATCAACGACACCGACGCCGCCTATGAGTGCGTCGCCGAGTTCGACGCCCGCCGCACCGCGGCCGTCGCCATCATCAAGCACGCCAATCCGTGCGGCGTCGCCGAGGGCAGTGATCTGGTGAGCGCTTATCGTCGCGCACTGGCTTGCGATTCCACCTCGGCATTCGGCGGCATCGTCGCGCTCAACCGCACGCTCGACGCGGATGCAGCGCGCGCCATCACCGAAATCTTCACTGAAGTGATCATTGCGCCGGACGCGACCGACGATGCCATCGCCATCGTCGCGGCGAAGAAGAACTTGCGATTGTTGCTGGCGGGCGGCCTGCCCGACCCGCGCGCGCGCGGCCTCACCGCCAAGACCGTCGCCGGCGGGCTTCTCGTGCAAAACCGCGACAACGCCGTGGTCGATGACATGACGCTGAAGGTCGTGACCAAGCGCGCGCCGACCGAAGCCGAGTTGCGCGACCTGCGCTTCGCCTTCCGCGTTGCCAAGCACGTCAAGTCCAACACCATCATCTATGCGAAAGATCTCGCCACCGTCGGCATCGGCGCCGGGCAGATGAGCCGGGTCGATTCGGCGCGGATCGCAGCACGCAAGGCTGAGGACGCGGCACGCGAACTCAAGCTGGCGGAACCGATGACACGCGGTTCGGTGGTCGCCTCCGACGCGTTCTTCCCGTTCGCCGACGGCATGCTGGCCTGTATCGGAGCCGGTGCCACCGCCGTGATTCAGCCCGGCGGGTCGGTCCGCGATGACGAAGTCATCAAGGCTGCCGATGAGCACGGCATCGCCATGGTACTCACCGGCACCCGGCATTTCCGGCATTGAGTCGATACGCGGAAAGGCTTCATGCGCGGGCATAGCCGTTCGAGCAACGGCGTCGCTACCACTCGCCCATGAGCCGCGCGTCCATCTTTCGGAAACGATGGATTGCCGGGTCAAGCCCGGCAATGACAAACGCTATTTCCGCACCCGCGTGAGCAGCATCAGGCCGAGCAGGAACAATATGACGATGACACCCATGCCCGCCTTCTGACTGGCGGTGATTGCGGTGATAATGCCGATCAGGAGCGGCCCGACGAACGACGTGACTTTTCCTGTCAGCGCGAACAGGCCGAAATACTGCGCAATCCGATCACGGGGCGCCATGCGGATGAGCAGCGTCCGGGAGGCCGCCTGCAATGGACCGCCCATCATGCCGATCAAGCCACCGAGCACGAGATAGGCTTTCTCGGCCGGCGAGGCGAACAGCGCGCCACCCGGTTGGGGCGGCGTCACCGGAATGAACAGGATCGAATCGCGATCCACCATCAGGATCGTAAAGCTCGCCAGCAGCAACACGGTCAACGCACCTGCAATCACCCGCTTCGGCCCGAACCTGTCGTCGAGTTTGCCGCCGAGCCAGGCGCCAAGCGTGCCCGCCATTGCCAGCAGGATGCCGAACGTGCCCATCTGGATGGTGCGCCAGCCGAAGGTGCCAGCCGCATAAATGCCGCCGAACGCGAACAGTGAAATCAGCCCGTCGGTGTAAAGCATATTGGCGAGCAGAAAGAACGCGATCGAACGGCGCTTCGGCAATTCGCGAAGCGTCTGGCGCAACTCGTGCAAGCCCTCGTGCAACGCTTGGCGCACCGGCCGCTTCGACGGAAAGTCCGGCGTCAACAGGAACATCGGCAACACGAAGACGAGGAACCATAATCCGGTGAGCGGACCGACGATGCGGTCGCCCTGATGGGTCGCGGGATCGAGGCCGAACAGCGGCGCGAGGCCGAACAGCGTTTTCCCGCTCTCGGGACTTGCGGCAAGAAAACCCAGCACCAACACCAGGCTGAGAATGCCGCCGATATAACCGGTAGCCCAGCCGGTGCCGGACAACCTGCCGATCTTTTCCGGCGGCACCAGCGAAGGCATCATCGCATTGTTGAACACGGTGGCGAACTCGACGCCGACGGTGGCGATCGAATAGGCGATCAACACCGGCACGATAACGCTGGGGTCGCCCGGCTTGCCGATCCACATCAGGCTGGAGCCGATCACCAACAGCGCCCCAAAGGCGGCAATCCAGGGCTTGCGCCTGCCGCTGGCATCGGCGATGGCGCCGAGCACCGGCGAGAGCAGCGCAATCAAAAGGCCGGCGGCAGCGGTCGCAAACCCCCACAGCGACTGCCCTTCAGCGGGCGTCGCCGCAACAAAGGTGGCAAAGTAGGGAGCGAACACGAATGTCGTGATAAGCGTGAAATAGGGTTGCGCGGCCCAATCGAAGAAAATCCACGCCAACACCGCCGGGCGCGCTGGATAGGCAGGCAGCGAACCTGCAGTGCCGACATCTGATGCCACCGCGGCCGCCATGCGGAACCCTCTCACGAATCAACGAGGCCTTTTGCCTACCGCATGCGACCCAATATAGCATTAAGAAGCATTCGGTGCGGCGCTCTCCCGGATCGAAATACGCAGCGACAATTCAATAGCGACGGTTCCGGAGACCAACAGATGAAGCGCACCACCTGCCGGCGCGCATTGCCAACCCTGCTGATACTGCTGTTGTTTTTGGGCGGCCGCTCAACCGCGCAGGAGGCGCGGCGCGCCATCTACGTGCCGCCGGCTGCGAGCGCGATACATCCTGTACAGGCGGCCCACGGCATGGTGGTGGCGCAGGAAAAGCTCTCCGCGCGCATTGGGCGCGACGTGCTGGCCCAAGGCGGCAACGCAGTCGATGCCGCCGTCGCCACCGGATTCGCCATGGCCGTGACATATCCGCGTGCCGGCAACATCGGCGGCGGCGGCTTCATGGTGATTCACCTTGCGGACGGCAACAAGGATATCGCCATCGACTATCGCGAGACCGCGCCTGGCGCTGCGACGCGTGACATGTTCCTCGAGCCGGACGGCAAACCGGATGCAGCAAAGTCACGCGATTCAGCGCTTGGGATCGGCGTGCCGGGCACCGTCGCGGGCCTGACGCTTGCGCTGGAGAAATACGGCTCCGGCAAATTCACGCTGGCGCAACTGCTGCTACCGGCAATCGCACTGGCGCGCGACGGCTTCGTCATCACCGACGATATCGCCGATACCCTGCCGGGCTGGCACAAGCGCCTGACGCGCTGGCCGACAACAGCGAGGATATTCTCGCGCGCCGACGGCTCGCCGTTGCGCGAGGGCGACAGGCTGGTTCAGGCCGATCTCGCCGCCACGCTGGACACGATCGCCGCACGAGGCTCGCAAGGTTTTTACGAGGGGCCGGTGGCCGACAAGCTCGTGAAAGGAATTCAGGATGCGGGCGGCGTCATCACCCGCGACGATCTCAAACACTATCACGCCATGATCCGCGAACCGTTGCGCGGCAGCTATCGCGGCCACGACATCGTGTCGATGCCGCTGCCCTCGTCGGGCGGCGTGGTCCTGCTGGAGACGCTGAACATCCTCGAAGGCTTTCCGATGCAGGACCTCAAGCAAGGCTCGATACCTTCACTGCACCTGCTGATCGAGGCGATGAAGCGCGCCTATGCCGACCGCGCGCGCTTCCTCGGCGATCCGGCATTCGTCGATGCGCCGGTCGCAAAACTGACATCGAAGGAATACGCCGCGCGGCAACGCGCGAGCATTGACATCGAACGTGCGACACCGTGGAGCGATATGCTGCCGCTCAAGCAACCGCATGAGGGCGACAACACCACGCATTTCTCTGTCGTCGATGCTGCCGGCAATGCGGTGAGCAACACCTACACCTTGAACTTCAGCTACGGCGTCGGACTGATCGCGGAGGGCACCGGCGTGTTGCTCAACAACGAACTCGACGACTTCACCGCCGCGCCGGGCAGCGCAAACGCCTATGGCCTCGTCGGCTTCGAAGCCAACTTGCCCGGTCCCGGCAAGCGGCCATTGTCCTCGATGTCGCCAACCATCGTACTGAAGGACGGCAAGCCGCTTCTCGTCACCGGCTCGCCGGGCGGCAGCCGCATCATCTCGACGGTGCTGCAGGTGATCGTCAACACGATCGATTACAACATGAACGTCGCGGCGGCCGTCGATGCGCTGCGGCTGCACCATCAATGGTTGCCGGACGAAGTCCGCGTCGAGCCCGGCTTCAGCAGTGAAGTGCTGGACGGGCTGCGAGCAAAGGGGCACCGCATCAGTGAGCCGATGGGGCAGACCTCCGCCAACTCCATCGCGATCACACCGTCCGGACTTCAAGGCGGCCCGGACCCGCGCACGCGCGGCTCGGAAGCGGCAGGATATTGACATTGACGGCGGCGGAGCAATCGCTGACGAAGCTCCGCTGGAAATCATCCTCTCCGCTCGTCATGCCCGCGCTTGTCGCGGGTACCATGTCTTACAGACGCTCGACAGCAAAGACGTGGATGGCTGAACGGTCCGGCCATGACGCATTGTTACGCTACGCTTTTCCCACCGTATACGGCCCGCCTTTTTCCAGCGCGCGCTGATAGGCTGGGCGCGCGTGGATGCGTTTCAGGAAATCCATCGCCTTCGGATGATGGTCGCTCAATCCTGCGCGCGCCGAGGCTGCCTCAAGCGGGAAACTCATTTGAATATCGGCGGCGGTGAAATCGTTGCCGGCGAACCATTCGCTCTTGTTCAGTTCGGTCTCCCAGAACGCCATGTGCTGCTTGAGCTGGGGATTGACCAGCGTGGTCAGCGCTTCCCGCGCGATCTTTCCGACCAGCGGCCGGAGCAGCACCGGCGCACGGCGCGGCATCATCGTGAATAAAAGCTTCATCAGCAGCGGCGGCATCGCCGAGCCTTCCGCATAGTGCAGCCAGTAGGTATAGCGCAATCGCTCCGGCGTATTCGGCGGCGGGATCAGCCGTCCCTCGCCGTAGCTGCCGACGATGTATTCGATGATCGCGCCCGACTCCGCAATCGTGTTGCCGCCATCGGTGACAACCGGCGATTTGCCCAGCGGATGAATCACGCTGAGCTCGCGCGGCGCCAGCATGTTGGCTTGCCGCTGATAGCGGACGATCTCGTAGGGCACCGCGAGTTCTTCGAGCAGCCACAATACCCGCTGCGACCTTGAATTATTGAGGTGATGCACGGTCAACATGCGACGATCCTTTCTCATACTCACGGCATCCGCTGGCCGGGTGCAATTTCCGGGCGAAGCGTCCGACGCTTGATGAGGCGCAATTTCCGCAATGCTTTCAATCACAGAATATTATCCGGGTATTATTGACATCATAATTTAACCCGGATAAAAATTACGCATATTTCGAGAGTATGCCATGACCCAAAACTGCCAGTTCACCGCCTTCGACGGCCAGAGCCACCTCGCGACTGGGCCATTGGCCGAGGTCGCCCGCGCGGTCAAGAAAGCGTCAGACCACACCACGGCCCCGATCCTGATCTTCGACGACAGCACCGGTCGCGCGATCGACCTCGACCTGCGCGGCGACGATGCCGATATCCTTGCCCGCCTGCCGAAACCGGCCGACACCGCGCAGCCGTCGCCTCTTGCTCCGCCGCGCGGGCGCGGACGACCGAAGCTTGGCGTCGTGGCGCGCGAAGTCACGCTGCTGCCGCGCCACTGGGACTGGCTCGCGACGCAGCCCGGGGGCGCCTCGGTGGCGCTGCGCAAGCTCGTCGATGAAGCCCGCCGCGAACGTGGCGATCTGGATCGCCGGCGCCAGGCGCGCGACGCGGCCTATCATTTCATGTCGGCGATGGCCGGCAATCTGGCAGGCTTCGAAGAGGCATCGCGGGCGCTGTTCGCGACGGACGGCATCCGCTTTTCAGAGCTGATCGCCTCATGGCCGCCCGATATCCGCGATCACATCCGCAGGCTCGCCTCTGGCGCGTTTTCAAGCGATATAGACGCCCGCTCATCTCGCGAAGCTCGCCAGAACTGACCCGCGGTGGCGCGGGATCCGACATTCGCCATCATCATGCGCAACGCCGGCCGATCGTCTCCGCAAGGAAAATTCATGTCCCCCGCCGCTCCAAACTGGAAGACGTTCGTCGCGTTCCTTTTGCCGATGATGCTGAGCAATATCCTGCAAGCATTGTTCGGCACCATCAACAATATCTACCTCGGCCAGTTGATCGGCGTCGATGCGCTGGCGGCGGTGTCGGGCTTCTTCCCGGTGATGTTTTTCTTCATTGCCTTCATTATCGGTCTGGGCTCGGGGTCGTCGGTCCTGATCGGTCAGGCCTGGGGCGCGGGCGACCGCGACAAGGTCAAGGCGGTCGCGGGAACCACGCTGACGCTGGCGCTAGTGGGCGGCTGCGTCATCGCTCTCCTCGGCGGCATCTATACCCGTGAACTGATGGTTGCGCTGGCAACGCCCGCCAACGTGCTCGATGCGGCGACATCCTATGCCCGCATCATGATGCTCTCGATGCCGCTGACCTTCGCCTTCCTGCTCGCCGCCTCGATGATGCGCGGCGTCGGCGACAGCGTCACGCCGCTGTTCGCACTCACCGTTTCGACCGTGATCGGATTACTGATCACGCCGACGCTGATCCTGGGCTGGCTTGGCCTGCCCCGTCTCGGCGTCGCAAGCGCCGCGGTGGCTTCCGCGATCTCCTCGGCCGCGACGCTGCTATGGCTGACGCTCTATCTGCGGCACAAGAAACACCCTCTGGCCCCCGACGTATTTTTTGCGCGCGCGATGCGCCTGAACGGCGCGTTGCTGGGCCGGGTGCTGCGCATCGGCCTGCCGACGGCGGTACAACTTGTCGTGATGTCGCTTGCCGAACTGGTGTTGCTCGGCCTCGTCAACGGCTTTGGCTCGAACGCAACGGCCGCTTACGGTGCGGTCAACCAGGTGCTGGCCTACGTTCAGTTTCCGGCGATCTCGATTGCCATCACGGCATCGATCTTCGCCGCCCAGGCGATCGGCGCCGGCCACCCCGAGCGGCTCGGCGCCATCGTTCGCACCGGGCTGTGGCTCAACCTGTTCATGACCGGCGCGCTGGTCATCCTCGGCTATCTGTTGTCGCGTCTCATCATCGGGCTGTTCATCACCAGCGCCGACGTCCTCGACCTTGCGCAGGGCCTGCTGCACATCGTGCTGTGGAGTACCATCGCGTTCGGCATGTCGGGCGTGTTCTCCGCCACCATGCGCGCCAGCGGAACGGTTCTGGTGCCGACATTGCTCTCGATCTTCGCCATCGCGGCGATCGAGGTGCCGGTCGCAGTCGTGCTGAGCCGGTCGATCGGCATCGAAGGCGTCTGGATTGCCTATCCCGTGACGTTCTGCGCGATGATGCTGTTGCAGATGGCGTTCTACCTGCTGATCTGGCGCAAGCGTAAGATCGAGCGGCTTATCTGATCCGGTCCGGACACCCGGCCGCCGGATATATTATAACCATCATAAAATGGTGGACGCCGTGGCTTTGCTGCGCCACAATCGCCGCCAGCACCATGGCGTTGCCGAGCGAAGTGGCCACCCGTTCGCGCCACGAAACGCGTCAGATCAAAAAGCTGGAGCTTCGCTTCTGATACACTCGGAAGCAAAGGAGCCCTGAGAGGAGAACAGCGTGAGCCAGATCCATCCGCAGTTTCTGTTCGACTTCGGCAGCCCGAACGCCTTCCTGAGCCACGAGGCCATCCCGGCCATCGAACGACGCGCCGGCATCAAGTTCGAATACGTGCCGGTGCTGCTCGGCGGTATTTTCAAGGCGACCAACAACAAATCACCGGCGGAAACGCTGGCGGGCGTGAAAAACAAGCCCCAGTTCATGGCGCTGGAGACCGCGCGCTTCGTGCGCCGCTTCAACGTCAAGCCCTATGTCTGGAATCCGCATTTCCCCGTCAACACCTTGAACCTGATGCGCGGCGCGATTGCCGCGCAGGCCGAGGGCGTGTTCGAAAAATACGTCGAGGCCGCGTTCCACCATATGTGGGTCGAGCCGAAGAAAATGGACGATCTTGAAGTCGCGGCCAAGGCGCTGACGGCTTCAGGCCTCGACGGCGCCAAACTGCTGGCGCGCGCGCAAGAGCCTGAATTGAAGGCGCGGCTGGTGGAGAACACCCAGTCCGCCGTCGAGCGCGGCGCATTCGGCTCGCCGACCTTCTTCGTCGGTAACGAAATGTTCTTCGGCAAGGAGCAGTTGCGCGAGGTCGAGGAGCTGGTTTCGGGGAAGTGAAACGATGCAGCGCCATCCCAAGGAGCGCTCCGCAAGAGCGCGTCTTGAAGGATGCGCGACAACGGGACGTCATCCTTCGAGGCTCGCCAGGATGGCTCGCGCCTCACGATGACGTGTCCCTACCTTGGAGAATGCCATGCCAAAGCGTAACGCAACCGTCGCCGTGATCGGCGCCGGAGATTACATCGGCGCCGAGATCGCGAAGAAATTCGCCGCCGAGGGCTTCACGGTGTTCGCCGGGCGGCGCAACGGCGACAAGCTCGCGCCGCTGGTCAAGGAAATCGAGGATGCCGGCGGGTCCATCGTCGCGCGCTCGCTCGACGCCCGCAATGAAGACGAAATCAACACCTTCTTGCAGGATGCCGACAAGCACGCGCCGCTGGAAGTGACGATCTTCAACGTCGGCGCCAACGTCAATTTCCCGATCCTCGAAACCACCGACCGAGTGTTTCGCAAGGTGTGGGAAATGGCCTGCTGGGCCGGCTTTCTCGCCGGGCGCGAATCCGCCCGGCTGATGCTGCCGCGCGGCCAGGGCAACATCTTTTTCACCGGTGCGACCGCGAGCCTGCGCGGCGGCTCGGGCTTCGCGGCCTTTGCCAGCGCCAAGTTCGGCTTGCGCGCGGTGGCGCAGGCGATGGCGCGCGAACTGGGACCGAAAAATATTCACGTCGCGCATCTGATCATCGATTCCGGCGTCGACACCGCCTGGGTGCGTGAGCGCCGCGAACAAATGTGGGGCAAGGAAGCGCTGAACAATCCCGACCTGCTGATGCCGCCGTCGTCGGTCGCGGCGTCTTACTGGCAGCTCTATCAGCAGCCGAAAAGTGCATGGACGTTCGAGATGGAGATTCGCCCGTTCGGCGAAAAGTGGTAGCATCGCGACGACAGGCGCCGCCCGGCGCCCGGCGCGCATCCCTCGCCTGGATGCGCCAATAAGCAAAATAATCGGAGATTTTAATCATGCGTATTCTGGTGGTGGGGGCCGGCGCGATCGGCGGCTATTTCGGTGGCAGGCTGCTGGCGTCCGGCGCCGACGTGACCTTTCTGGTGCGGCCCCGCCGTGCCGAAGAACTGGCGCGCGACGGCCTCGTCATCAAGAGCCCGCATGGCGACGTCACGCTGCCGAAACCACCGACGGTGCAGGCGCAAGACCTGCGCACAACCTTCGATGTCGTGCTGTTGAGTTGCAAGGCTTACGACCTCGACGACGCCATCAAGTCGTTCGCACCGGCCGTCGGACCCCAGACGGCGATCATCCCGATGCTCAACGGCATGTCGCACCTCGATGTCCTCGACCGCAAATTCGGTCGCGAACGCGTCCTCGGCGGCCAATGCGCCATCGCGGCAACCCTCGACGCGCAGCGCCATGTGGCGCAGCTCTCCCCGATGCAGTCGCTCGGCTTCGGCGAACGTGACGGCAAACTGTCCGATCGTGTCCGCGCCATCGCCGACATCTTCGCACACGGCAATTTCGGATCGCAGGCCAGCGAGAATATTCTGCAGGACATGTGGGAAAAATGGACGCTGCTGGCGACGCTGGCGAGTTCGACCTGCCTGATGCGCGCGGCGATCGGGAAAATTCTGGAAGCGCCGGGCGGTCGCGAATTCATTCTCGGCGTGCGCGATGAAATCAGCAATATTGCCGCCGCGGCCGATCACAAGCCGCGCGCCCCGTTCATCGAGCGCATCACCGGGATATTGACCACCGAAGGTTCGACTTTCACGGCCTCGATGTTTCGCGACATCGTTGCCGGAGCGCCGATCGAGGCCGATCACATCATCGGCGACCTGATCGTGCGCGCTGACGCCGCGAATATCGCGGTGCCGCGGCTTCGCACCGTCTACACGCATCTCAAGACCTATGAGGCGCAGCGGGGGTGAATTCCCACCCTCCCCTTGAGGGGGAGGGTGAACAAGTTCTCACAGCCGCGACAGATAATGCGCGAGCGCGGTGATTTCTTCATCGCTGAGCGGATAGGCTATCTCGGCCATCGCCGCCATGCCGCCACCGGATCGCGCGCCCGACTTATAGTCGCGCAACGCTTTCAGCAAATAGTCCTCGCGCTGGCCGGCAATCCGCGCCACCGCCTTGGTGCCTGCAAAGCTGTCGGTATGACATGAGGCGCAGCGACGACCCTTGGCGGCCATCTCGCCCTTTTTGGACAAATCCGGATTGTCGTCCTGCGCGCCCTTCGGCGGCATCAATGACGCGAAGTAAGCCCCGAGATTGCGAATGTCCTCATTGTTGAGTTGCTCGACGATCGGCTGCATCTGCTCGTTCTTGCGCGTGCCGGCACGGAAGAACACCAACTGCCACTGGATGAACTGATCGGGCTGCCCGGCCAGCGACGGAATGTTTTCCGTCCGGGAAATGCCGTCGTCGCCGTGACAGGCGGCGCAGACTTCGGCCTTGGCTTTGCCGGCGGCGATGTCCGCGGCATGGGCCGTCGCCATCAACGAAAGCACGAGCCCGACCGCAATCAGAAAATTCCGCATTCACACGATCCCGTTGTCATTGCGGGAAGCAAAGCGACGACGCAATCCGGCTTCGGCCAAACCGTCATCAAAATAGCAACGTCCCAGCGAACGCGGCGCGACGGCGAACCGTCGCGCCGCGGGTGGGATGGTTTACTTCGCGGCCTCTTTCTTGTCGTAGCTGATGCGATAGACCGCACCGGCCCAATCATCCGCGATCAGCAGCGAGCCGTCCTTGGCCAACACGACATCCGCCGGGCGGCCGAGATAAGTCTGTTTCCCTTCGATCCAGCCGGACGCGAACACTTCCTGCTTGGCGTTCTTGCCGTCGGGGCCGACGATCACGCGCATGATGCGCGCACCTTGATACTGATGCCTGTTCCACGACCCGTGCTCGGCAATGAAAATGTTGTTCTTGTATTCGGCCGGGAACTGGTTGCCGGTGTAGAACTTCATGCCGAGCGGCGCGACGTGATCACCCAGCTTGAGCACCGGCGGGACGAATTCCGAACACTTGTGTCCCATGGCGAATTTCGGATCGGGAATGTCGCCCTGGTGGCAGTACGGATAGCCGAAGTGCTCTCCCATTCTGGAGATCATGTTGAGCTTGTCGCTTGGCGAATCGTCACCGAGCCAGTCGCGCGCGTTCTCGGTGAACCAGTACTTGCCGGTGCGCGGATCGACGTCGCCGCCGACGCTGTTGCGCACGCCGAGCGCCACGAGTTCGGCATTGCCGGTCTTGGGATCGACGCGGCGAATTTGCGAGACGCTGGTCGGCGGAAGGCCGATGTTGAACGGCGGTCCAAGCGGAATGTAGAACCAGCCGTCCTTGTCGACCGCGATGTATTTCCAGCCATGCGCGGCATAAGACGGCATGTCGTCATACACCACCTTCGGCTCCGGCATCTTGTCGAGGTTGGCCTCCGGATTGTCGTAGCGCATGATCTTGTTGATATCGACCACGTAGAGCGCGCCGTTGAGATAGGCGAGCCCCGTCGGCATGTTGAGGCCCTTGATGATGGTCTTGACCTCCTTCTTGCCGTCCTTGTCGGTGATCGCATACACATTGCCGAGGCCGAACGAGCCAACGAACAACGTGCCCTTGTCGCCCCACGCCATCTGCCGCGCGGCGAGAACACCCGTCGCATAAGGCTCTATCTTGAAGCCCTTCGGCAGCTTGATTTTTTTCAGCGCGGCGGCGATCTCCGAATCCGACATACCGGTCGGCGGTCCGGACGGCGGCGCCAGGCCTTTCTGGGCCTCGGTTTCGTCGCCGAGGAACCAGTCATCCGGCGGATGAGTCCAGAAATCCTTGTTGCCGGACTGATAACTCTTGAGTCCATCCGCCGCCGTCGCCTGCGGCGCTGCGCCGAACGACAGAATGGCCGCAAGCGCAAGTATCGATCCCGTAATTGCTGACTTCATCGCGTCCCTCCGTAAGCCGCCATCAGGCGACCGCCATTGTTATTGATGCGTTTCGAAACGAACAGTGGTCTGCATTTGGGTAGAGACGCCGCTACGCTATCACATCCGATACGGGAATGATGCGCGCTCCACGCGGCGCAGTCAGAACAAATTGTTTGGAGCCGCACGAGCTCACATCCGGGCAATCTCGAGCCGATAAGGTCATGTGCAACGCACAAAGTCGGGCGCGCACCAACGTGGAACCGAGTGCGCCCGCGCGTTCCGCAGCCTCTACTGGCGTTTCACGGTCAGTCTGCCGCCGCCGGCATTGTTGCGATAGAATAAATCATAGAGTCCGGGAATGCCGACCACAGCATCATTGACGAAGACAAACAGTTCACCGCTTCGCGTCGGCTTGACCACGGTTTCGATCTTGCCGTCTTCCGGGTCAGGATCGAGAAAAACCTCTTCGCCGCCAATTGCACCATAGCGCAACACCAGCCGGAACCATGGCCGCGTCAATTCGCGCCGCAGCGGAACACCCAGCAACAACCAGGCGCGTTGCGACCAGCGCGGCGCATCGGTGGTGTAGAATCCACCCAGCGGCGACGGAATATCGCGATCGTACCAGGGCGTCGTGGTCTCGACGTGAATCAGATATCTCGCCCCGAAGCCATCGACCAGAATGCCGGTATTGCCGCACAAATTTGCCGTCGTGAAATCGACGCTGGCGCGTTCACCGCGTGCGAGACCCTGGGCCTGACCGCTTTCACGACACGTCAAGCCGGCGACGTCCTGCACATTGTAGAGCAAGTGACTGCCGAAGGTGATGCCGAGATAAACGAACAGGATCGCAAAGATCGCCGGCGCCCAGCGACGCTTCAGGGCTTCATGAAACACCTTATAAAGGCGGTTGCTGCGCAGCCGATAAATCCAGTTCGACGGCAGGCCCGACGGAGCCGACGGCGCGCCCTTCCAGATCGCACCCATGCGATCGGAGATACGTCTTGCAAGAAATGTCCCCCACAGCGTCAGGCCGATCGCAAGGCCAAGCAGAGCCAGGAACTGCCCAGGGCTGCGGGCGTAAGCATTGATCCAGGTCTGCGCGAAGCCCGGAAGGAAGCCGCCGACGATACGGATGATATCGGATACCCAGCGAATCCGGCTGGTAAATTCGTCCGACACCGGCAACGAACGCGCCAGCGGATACAGCAACAGCCACGCGGTGGCGCCGACAGTTGCGAAATAAACCAGACGGCGCTTCCATATTTCGTTCCAGACATGCTCCTGCGCATCGGCGCGCGCCGTTGCCACCGCACCGTCCTCGAAGCGATGCTTGTCGGGTGAGAGAATGATGCCGTCATCGGTGACGACATCGTAGACCGTAGGCAACCCCACGGGGGCATAAGCGTGAGCCCGACTGGCAATTCGCTTTAGAACGCTCTCATGCAGCTTTGGCCGCGCAACAACGACTTCATCGTTCTTCGAGAATCGGTAACGGCACAACTCGGCCAGCTTGCGGGGACCGTAACGATAGTAGCCACCGAGTCCCTTGCGCGGATCGTACAGCCGGCCATCCTTGTCCCGCATCGAGATCGCATTCTTGAAAGTATCCGGATCGGCCGGCGGTGTCGCGCGATCCGACTTGAACCGCAGGCCGCAATGCTGTGCCTCGGTAATCATCCACACGAACGGAATGTAGGCCAGCGCATCATCCGGATAACCGCCGCCGACATTCGAATGCACGCCGGCGAACCACACTTGACTGACCTGTTCATCCTTGACGCGGCGCTGGCCGTCCACGCCCGGCGATGCCACCGCCGCGCCGCGTTCGTCCCACAATTCGGGATGGAACGTGGTGCGTTCCTCGTCGATCGACAGCGCCTGACAGGCGCGCGTCACACGAGCGAGATCGAGCCGGTGATCCGGCAGTTCCAGCGGCCAGATCCAGCGGCTGACGCCGCGCGTCATTTCGTCGAGCGGCAGGCCGTAGGCCGCAACCGTATCCCAGACGCCGATGAAACGGATACGATCGACCGCACGATTGTCCGCCTTGTCATAGCGCGGCAGGAACATGTCGCGCAGCGCACGAAACGGCACTTCGATGCGCCAGAACGTGTGATAGCGCTCGCGGCGATAGGCCCGGTACGCCGCGTGCGCCTTGCGATCCAGTTCGCGCTCGCTGTCCGCCGACACCAGCCCCTGATTGAGTATCAGCCCCATCACAACGCGAATGGTGAAGCCGCCGCGACTGAATCCGAATCCGTACAGATCATCATCGCCGCTGCGATAGTTGCGGCAGGCAAATTTGTAGATGTCGATGACGTTGCGCTTGAGACCGAAGCCGAACGCGCCACCGAGCACAGCCAGCGGCTTGAACGATGAAGTGCCGACGCCGTCGTCGTAGAATGCCACCTGATCCGAGCCGGCAACGTCGAGCGCCTCGAAGGTGCGCCACACGTTGGTGCGCCAGACCTTGGCGGCGGAATTGCCGGTGCCGTCTGATAGCAAGACGATCTTGCGGCCCATTATGACGCCCCGCAGCGATTGCTGACATCCGCGTGATGCGGAAAGGATGGCACATCCGCGGCAGTCGAAAAAGCCATCGCGTGGCCGAAAATCCCTCGGCTTTGCCGATAATTGTAAGGAACGAAAAACCTCGGGAATAAATCCGGCGAGGTTCGAGTCTCCTTCAGATGCAGCGCACCTGCGATGGAGACCCGTCATGAACCCCAAGCCACACGACCACGAAAATTTGCGCCTCGATCGACGTCACGCCCTCGAATGCATGGTGTGGGCGGGAACCGGCGTGCTCTGGACCATGAGCGGCGGCATCCCCGTCGCGCGCGGCCTGCTGGGCGAAGCGAAAGCGGCAACCGATAGCGGCTTCAGTTTCCTGCAAATGAGCGACAGCCACATCGGCTTCAACAAGGCTGCCAATCCCGATGCGCTGGCAACGTTGCACGAAGCGGTCGCCAAGGTGAAGGCCATGCCCGTCAAGCCGTCCTACATCATTCACACCGGCGACATCACGCATCTGTCGAAGGCTTCGGAGTTCGACAACGCCGATCAGGCATTCGGCGAGACCGGCTTGCAAATTCACTACGTGCCCGGCGAACACGACATCATCGATGAAGCGCGTGGCAAGGCCTATCTCGACCGTTACGGCAAGGGATCGAAAGGCGCGGGCTGGTACAGCTTCGACGATCACGGCGTTCACTTCGTCGGGCTTGTCAATGTCGTCGATCTCAAGAGCGGCGGTCTCGGCAATCTCGGCGCCGAGCAACTGGCTTGGCTCGAGGACGACCTCCGCGGCAAGAGCGACAGCACGCCGATCGTCGTCTTCGCGCATATCCCGCTATACGTGCTGTATCGGCAATGGGGCTGGGGCACCGACGACGGCGAACGCGCATTGACGTTGTTGAAACGGTTCGGCTCGGTCACCGTGCTCAACGGACATATCCATCAGCTCGCGCAGAAGGTCGAAGGCAACATGACCTTCCACACCGCGCTGTCGACGGCGTTCCCGCAGCCCGCACCCGGATCGGCACCGTCGCCTGGCCCCATGGTGGTGCCGGCGGAAAAACTGCGCAGCCTGCTTGGCCTTTCCTCGGTGACGATGCGCCAGACCGGCACACCGCTCGCTATCGTCGATGCCACGCTTAGTAGCTAAATGAGGCTCTCCCCATGACAACGCCGATTGACAACGACTCCTCAAAAGCCAGCCGCAACTTCCGTCTCGCCATCGCGCTCGCGGTCGCAGCCGGTCTCGGCACCGGCATGCTCGCCGCGCGAGAGGCAAGCGCCGCGCTGGAAACGCCGTCCACCATCACGATCGACAACTTCACCTTTGGCCCCGCGGATCTGAAGGTGCCGGCCGGGACCACCGTCAAATGGACCAATCACGACGACATTCCGCATTCCATCGTCGCAGCCGACAAGGCGTTTCGCTCGGCGGCACTCGATACCGATGACTCCTATACTTTCACGTTCAGGACCGCCGGCACCTTCACATATTTTTGTGGCCTGCATCCGTACATGACCGGAAAGGTGATCGTCTCACCCTGAGCCGTCGCGCGTCGTCCGCGCGCAACGCCGGCGAATATGCTAAATGAGGATACGGCAGTCGGACTTTCCGGGCGTACCGAGGCAACGGAAATCATCGTGCGGACCAGGGACGACCACGCGTTGTTCAATGAAGTCTTCCTGCCGCATCTTCAGGAGGCTTACCGTCTCGCGCGCTGGCTGACCGGCAATGCAAGTGACGCCGAGGACGTCGTGCAGGAAGCCGCGATGCGCGCCTTCCGCGCCATTGGCGCTTCGGATGTCATCAATCCACGCGCGTGGAGCCTGACGATCGTGCGCAACACCGCTTATAGCTGGCTGATGAAAAACAAGCCGAAGGAGGTCGTATTCGCCGAGGAGCTTGGCGACGCCGACCGCCATAACTTCGATCATGACACTGTCGATAGCCAGCACGACAACAGCCCCGAGGATGTCGCCATCCTCAACGCCACAGCCGAGGAAGTACGCAACGCGCTTGCGGCGCTGCCGGCGCTGTTTCGCGAAATCGTTGTTCTGCGCGAGATGCACGAGATGAGTTATCGCGATATCGCTTCCGTCACCAACCTGCCGATCGGCACCGTGATGTCGCGCCTGTCGCGCGCGCGGCAGCTATTGATTGGCGCCCTGGGACAGGTGCGACCATGACGCCGTCCTTGCCAAACAGCGACGAACTGACGTTGCAGGCCTACTGCGACGGCGAACTTGACGCCGTTGCGGCGGGCGAATTCGAGCGACGCCTCGCAGCCGACGCGAATTTGCAACGACGGCGCGATCAGGTGATCGCACTGCGCAGCAAGCTCCGCGAAGTGTCGGAGGAGGCAACGCCTCCCGATCTCGCGGCGCGGGTCAAGGCATCGCTCGAGGCGCGGCGCCAGCCTGAACGACGCTGGCCGTTGCGGGGGCTGGCGGCAGGCCTGCTGATCGGCGTATTGGCAGGCAGCGTCATGACGCTGGTGGTCGGCCAGTATCGCAACGACACCACCGCCACCGGCATCATCGTCGGCAATCATATCCGTGGCGCGCTGGCCCCGCAGTCGTTCGATGTGGCGTCGTCGGATCGCCATACGGTGAAGCCATGGTTCGCGGCGCGCGTTCCCGAGTCGCCGAAAGTACCCGATCTCGCAAGCGCCGGATTCGCCCTCGCCGGCGGCCGGATCGATGTGATCGGCCAGACTCCGGTGCCAACCATCATTTACAAACACGCCGCCCATATCGTAAGCGTCACGGCGCTGCCCGGCGATCAGACCGTGAACAGCGTGACGATTGCAGGCTATCACGTGCGGAGCTGGCGCGATGGCAGCTTCACTTACGCCGCGGTGTCCGATTTGCCGGAAGCCGACCTTGCCGCGTTCGAGCGGGCCTTTATCGCCGAATCCCGTCAGCTCTGACGTTCGATTTGAAATCGGCCAGAAGCAACTCGGCCAAAAACAACTCGGCCAAAAACAACAAAGCCGCCTTGCGGCGGCTGGTTGATCGCTGGAATCTTTGCCAATTCAGAAATTCTGGAGCGGGCGAAGGGATTCGAACCCTCGACCCCGACCTTGGCAAGGTCGTGCTCTACCCCTGAGCTACACCCGCATCCGAGAAGTGCGGCGGCGAACCGCCGAGCAGCAGAGCTATGCCAAATGCGGCCGATGAATGCAACAGCAAGTCCGAGGCGGAATGGCGAAAGCTTGCGAAAGAGCCTCCGGGCTGCCGACGGCCGCCGCCGTCAAACCGCCCCATTCAGCCCCCTTTCCGGGCCAACTGCTCATATATCGGCGTAAGTCTTTGCTGGAACAAATATTTTTGAAAAGCTCTGATTTGACGGCTGCCGTTCCTCCGCATTTCACTGCCGTTCGCGGCGGGGCGCCGCTGGATTGCAAATTGGAGACCCCCGGGCCATCTACAGGCGAGCCGTATTCGAATCGGCTCCGACCGGAAATCAAAGGCATCAGGTGAGGTTGACGTGACAATTATTGAGCAGGGCAACGGCGCAACGCCACCGGCAGCCGCCGATCTCATCAAGGAGACCACCACGCAGACGTTCGTCAAGGACGTCATCGAAGAATCCAAACACCAGCCGGTGCTGATCGACTTCTGGGCGCCGTGGTGCGGCCCATGCAAGCAACTGACGCCGATCATCGAGAAGGCGGTTCGCGCCGCCAAGGGCAAGGTGAAGCTCGTCAAGATGAATATCGACGAGCATCCGGCAATTCCCGGCCAGATGGGCATCCAGTCGATCCCGGCGGTGATCGCCTTCGTCAACGGTCAGCCGGCGGACGGCTTCATGGGGGCGTTGCCGGAAAGCCAGGTCACCGCATTCATCGACAAGCTGACCGCGGGGATTCCGGCACCCGGCGACAACACCGCAGAGCTGTTGAGCGAAGCCGAGGCGACACTGGCGGCCGGCGATGCCGCGACGGCAGCGGCGATCTATGCCGAAGTCCTCGCTGCCGACGCGACCAATATTCCGGCGCTGGCCGGACTGGCGCGCTGCTATGTGCAAACCGGTGCGCTCGATCAAGCCAGGCAAACGCTCGCGCTGGTGCCCGAAGCCAAACGCGCCGACGCCGGCGTGAGTGCCGTACAAGCGATGATCGATCTCGCCGAGCAGGCCGCGTCGGTTGGCCCGGTCGCCGAACTCGAACAGAAAATCGCCGCCAACCCGCTCGATCATCAGGCACGCTTCGATCTGGCGACAGCCCTCAACGCCGGCGGCAACCGCGGCGAGGCGACGCAACACCTGCTGGAAATCGTCAAGCGCGACCGCAAATGGAACGATGACGGGGCGCGCAAGCAACTGGTGCAGTTGTTCGAGGCGTGGGGCCCCACCGACGAGGCGACTGTCGAGGGCCGCAGGCGGCTGTCGACGATTCTGTTCTCGTAACCTCGCATTGAATTCACACCGCAACTTCAAGGCCGCACATGCCGATCAATGCCGAATATCGCGGACCCGGCGACCTCCCGGAGGTGATTCCGGTGTTTCCGTTGCCCGGCGCGCTGCTGCTGCCGCGCGGGCAGATGCCGCTGAATATTTTCGAGCCGCGTTACCTCGAGATGGTCGACGATGCGCTACGCGACGGCCATCGCCTGATCGGCATGATCCAGCCCGACGCGACGCATACCAAGAGTGAAACCCGACCGGCGCTGTTCCGCGTCGGCTGCGTCGGCCGCATCACGCAACTGGCCGAGTCGGGCGACGGCCGTTACATCCTCGAACTTACCGGCGTTTCGCGTTTCAAGGTGGTCGAGGAGCTGTCGGTGCTGACGCCGTACCGGCAGTGCAAGGTCGATATGTTCCCCTTCGTCGACGACTTCACCGCGCGCAAGGGCGAAGAAGAAGTCGACCGCGAGGCGGTGCTGAAGGCGCTGACCGCTTTCCTCAAGGTCAACAATTTGAAGGTCGACTGGGAGGGCATCGAGAGTGCGCCGAACGAAGCGCTGGTCAATGCGCTGGCGATGATGTCGCCCTACGGGCCGCCGGAAAAGCAGGCCATGCTGGAAGCCCCCGACCTCAAGACGCGCGCCGAGATTCTGATCGCCGTCACCGAAATGGACCTCGCCAAGAAACGCACCAGCGGCGATCCGCCGTTGCAATGACGTCGACGGCAATCACGATCTTTCTTCAAAAACCGCGCGCCATCTGTCATGTCGCGTGTCATTGCCGGGCTTGACCCGGCAATCCATCCTCTCAAAAGATGGATGCGCGGATCAAGTCCGCGCATGACGGCGATTAAGGACGTCAAAACAGCAAGCCTATTGGAGCCGCGCATGGCCATGCCCCCATCCGATCATCCCGAGTCGACCGTGGACCCCAAGCTTCTGGAAATCCTCGTGTGTCCGGTCACCAAGGGGCCGCTGGAGTTCGATGCCACGCGACAGGAACTGATCTCGCGCTCGGCCAAGCTGGCTTACCCGATCCGCGACGGCATACCCATCATGCTGCCGGAAGAAGCCCGTCCGATCGACTGACGCCGGCCCGACCGCAGGCACAAGACCGCGGTTATCAGTCCTTAACAGCCCCGCAGCCAACCACCCACCATTCTGGGCACAATCCGCCTTTCCCAGGGCCGGAATTGGCGACCTGCGCTTCTTTGCACGATCGGCCGCCCCGGGCCGGTTCCATCCAACAGACCAACATTCTCCGGGCAGCCTGACGGATGGAATTTGTTCCCTCGAATAGCCAATTCGGCAAATATTATTTTATTATTTTGCCGTCAGCGCACCGTTTCGATAGAAATTTGCTACTACGGCCTCACCTTACAGCAATAGCTTACCGACGCATCGGCGCCGATCCGCTCAGTTGATGTCTCTCGTACAGGAGCTTTCCATGGCCCGTTTACCCATCCTCACCGCCGAAACCGCCCCCGATGCTGCCAAGGAAGGCGTCGCCAAGGCCCAGAAGGCCAATGGCTTTCTCCCGAATCTGATCGGCCTGCTGGCCAACGCGCCGACAGCGCTCGAAACCTACCAGACTGTGTCCGGGATCAATGCCCGCTCGGGCCTGAGCCTCGCGGAACGCGAGGCCGTGCAGATCACCGCCGCGGCCATCCACGGCTGCGGCTTCTGCGTCGCCGGCCACACCGCCGCCGCCTACAAGAAGGCTGGCCTCAAGGAAGACGTGGTCGATGCGCTGCGCGCCAATGCGCCGGTTCCCGACGCCCGCCTGAACGCCGTCGCCAACTTGACGCGAGCCGTGATCCGCAGCCGAGGCGCGGTCAAGGACAGTGAATTGCAGGCCTTCAAGGCTGCCGGATTCACCGACGCCAACGCCGTCGAAGTCGTGCTCGGCGTCAGTCTCGCAACGTTGTGCAATTTCACCAACAACCTCGGACAGGCCGATCTCAATCCGCAACTGCAAGCTTATGCCTGGACCCCGGCGGTTGCCGCGGCGGCCGAGTAAAAGAAATGACATCGCTTTCGCCCGACCTGGCCGCGTGGCTCGATACTGAAGCCACGCATCTCGATATCGCCCATGACGGCGCGGCCGCGGTATTGCCGCGGCTCGCTGACGCCGGAATGTTCCGGATCGGCATCGCGGCCGAACACGGCGGCAGCGGCGGCGACATCACCGATGCGGTCGCGGCGATCTCGGCGGTGTCGGAGCGCTCGCTGGCGGCGGGGTTTGTGTTCTGGGGCCATCGCACCTTCATCGAGTATCTGCTGCAAAGTCCCAACACCAAACTCCGCGACGCGCTATTGCCCGACTTGCTGGCAGGTCGGCGCGCCGGCGCCACCGGGCTATCCAACGCGATGAAATTCCTCTCCGGCATCGAGGAATTGCAGATCCGCGCCAGGCACCTCGACCACGGCCTGCGCATCGATGGCAAATTACCGTGGGTGACCAATCTGCGTGTCGGCGGTTTCGATGTCGCCGCCGCAATTCAGGGCGACAGCAACGATCCGGCTTTCGTCGCCGTGCTGTCGTCGGAGGATGCCGGACTCGAACGTTCCGCCGATCTCGATCTGATGGCGATGCGCGCGACCAGCACCGCCGCACTCAAGATCGACAACATCCGGATCGGCGAAGACCGCATTCTGCATCGCAATGCGAGCGAATGGCTGCCCAAGGTGCGGCCGGCGTTTCTTGCCATGCAATGCGCGATGTCGAGCGGCCTCGCCCGCCGCGCGCTCAATGAGGCGACGGCACGACTCAATCGCGAGCGCGATGTGCTGACGGAGCCGCTTGTCGTGCTTACCGCAGAACTCGGCACCGTCGAGACAGGTTTGCATGAGGGATTGCGCAGCGGCCGCTTTGTCGAACGTCCGGCACACCTGTTTCGGCTCCGCATTCGGCTTGCCGAGATCGCGGCCGAAGCGCTGCAACTCGAACTCTACGCTTCCGGTGGCCGCGCCTATCTGTCGGGCCCCGGCGAAGGCTTTCAGCGCCGGCAGCGCGAAGCCGCGTTCCTGCCGATCATCACCCCGAGCCTGGTGCAATTGAAACTGGCGCTGCAAGTGCACGAACAGCCGGCGGCAATCGGCGCCATCGCGTGATCCACATGACTCAAGCCCTGCAAACAGTTTCCCGCGACACAATTCCCCCCGCTGATGCGCCGGTGCTTGAGGCGAGCGACGTTACGTTGCGTTATCCGGGCCAGCAACGCCCCGTGGTCGAAGGATTCGATCTCGCGCTGGAAGCCGGCGAGACAATCAGTCTGCTCGGCCCCAGCGGTGTCGGCAAATCGAGCTTGCTGCGTGTGCTGGCCGGCTTGCAAGCACCGAGCGGCGGCGCGGTGAGCATGAATGGCGCTCCGCTCCAGGGTGTGCATCCGCGCGTCGCCGTCGCGTTTCAGGACCCCAGTCTGTTGCCGTGGCTGACGCTGGAAAAAAACGTCGCCTTCGGCCTCGACTTCAAACAGCAGCCGAAGCTGTCGCGCGCCGACAGCGACGATCGCGTCGATGTCGCGATCCGCGAAGTCGGGCTGACGCATGCGCGCCGGCAATTCCCGGCGCAACTGTCCGGCGGCATGGCCCAACGCACGGCGCTGGCGCGGTGCCTCGCCCGCAAGCCGGAAATTCTTCTGCTCGACGAGCCGTTCGGCGCGCTCGACGAAGTCACCCGCACCGAGATGCAGCATCTGCTGCTCAAGGTCGTGCGCGATTTCCGCACCGCCGCGATTCTGATTACCCACGATATCGACGAGGCGTTGCTGGTATCCGATCGCATCCTGTTGCTGGGCGGCTCGCCCGCCCGCGAGATCGGCCACTGGCGGATCGAACTGCCCAAACCACGCGAGGACTTCATCGCCGAACTGGGTGCGATCCGCGTCGAGATTCTATCGACGCTGCGCGGGGCCGCGCAACGCCGCGCCAACTGAATGAAATCGCGGCGTTCGCGCGCGGACACCACGATACGCGAAAGGACTTCCGATGTCGGCCGATGAATTCACCCGCTTCGACGTTTCACGCCGGCAGATGCTGAAACTCTCAGCCTTGCTGACGGCAGGAGGCGCGGCGCCCTTGCTGCGCGCATATGAAGCACGCGCGCAGGAAGCCGACGCGCCGCTGCGCATCGGCTATCTGCCGATCACCGATGCAACGCCGCTCCTGGTGGCGCACGGCAAGGGCTTCTTCGAGGAGCAGGGCATCAAGGCCGAGAAGCCGGTGCGGCTGCGCAGTTGGGCGCAGGTGCTGGAAGCTTTCGTCTCCGGTCAGGTCAACGCCGTGCATCTGTTGTCGCCGATGACGGTGTGGGCGCGCTTTGGCAGCAAGGCGCCGGCGAAGGTGGTGGCATGGAATCACACCAGCGGCTCCGGCCTCAGTGTGTTGCCGCACATCAACAGCGTGAAGGATCTCGGCGGCACCACTGTCGCTATTCCGTTCTGGTACTCGATCCACAACGTCGTGCTGCAAATCCTGCTGCGCGAGAACGGCCTGACGCCGGTCTCGAAACGCACCGGCAAGCCCGAGGCCAACGAGGTCAATCTCGTCGTGATGGCGCCGGCCGATATGGTGCCGGCCCTCGCCTCGAAGCAGATCAGCGGCTACATCGTCGCCGAGCCGTTCAACGCCGCGGCCGAAGCGCTCGGCGTCGGCAAGATGTTGCGCTTCACCGGCGACGTCTGGAAGGACCACGCCTGCTGCCTGGTGTTCATGCATGAACGCGATATCCAGCAGCGCCCGGAATGGGTGCAGCGCGCCGTCAACGCCATGGTCAAGGCGCAGCTCTGGACCCGCGACCATCGCGCTGAGACCGCCGCACTGCTCTCCAAGAACGATCCCAACCAATACACACCGCACAGCACTGAAGTGCTGACCAAGGTGCTGGCGCCGCCGGAGAGCGACGAGAGCGCGTACATCAAGAGCGGCGCCATCATCCATCCGGACTGGCGCGAGCGACGCATCGATTTCCAGCCCTATCCGTATCCGAGTTACACCGAGGAACTGGTGCGCCGTCTGAAAGACACGTTGGTCGAAGGCGATCGCGGCTTCCTCAACACGCTCGACCCTGCTGCAGCTGGTCGCGAACTGGTCGACGATCGTTTCGTCAAGGCGGCCGTGACTGCCGCCGGCGGCATGGCCGCGTTCGGCCTGCCGGAATCCTTTACCCGCACCGAGGTGATCGCAGCGTGAGCACCAGTTGGCCCACCGACAGTTTGACGAGCGCCGAACGGCGGCTGATCGCTCAGCCGACGGGCCGTGCGGATGGCGTTGGCGAAAGCTGGCTGCCGCGGCCGGCGTTCGCCAACGGCTTGCTCGGCATCAGCGGACTGGCCGCGCTGCTGATCCTGTGGTGGCTCGGCACCGACGTGCTGGCATCACCGGAGGGATTCATCCGCCAGTTTTCGCCGACCACCGCGATTCCGAAACTGGTGGCGTTGCTCGGACAAGGGGACCTGCCGATCCATATCCTTGTCAGCCTGCGCCGCGTATTGGTCGGGCTCGGCTTTGCATTGTTGATCGGCGTGCCGCTCGGGCTTGCCGTCGGCAGCTACGGCCGCCTCAATTCCGCGACGTCGCCGGCATTCCAGTTCCTGCGCATGATTTCGCCGCTGTCGTGGATGCCGATCGCGGTGATGGTGTTCGGCGTCGGTGACGATCCGATCTACTTCATGCTGACCTTCGCCGCGGTGTGGCCGATCGTGCTCAACACCGCCGAGGGCGTGCGGCGGTTGCAGCCAAGTTGGCTCAGTCTCGCCAACAGCCTCGCCGCGACACGCTGGGAAATGCTGTGGCACGTCATTCTGCCGGGTGTGCTGGGCCATGTGCTGACCGGATTGCGGCTGGCCATCGGCATCGTCTGGATCGTGCTGGTGCCGTGCGAAATGCTCGGCGTCTCCGCGGGCCTCGGCTACTTCATCCTCGATACGCGCGATCGCCTCGCTTATTCGGAACTAATGGCGACGGTCTTGATGATCGGCCTGCTCGGCTTCCTGCTCGATGCCGGCGCCCGCGCGCTGTATCGGCTGGCGACGCGCAGCCACACAGCGTAAGTCACTTCTGACAGACCGAACACCAGAACGTCGAGCGGCCATTCTGCACGAAGCGTTTCACGGTGCCGCAACAGCGCGGCGTCTGGCATGGCTCGCCTTCACGGTCATAGACCTGAAACGAATGCTGGAAATAACCCAGTTCACCCGAGGTCTGGCGATGGTCGCGCAGCGATGAGCCACCGGCTTCGATGGCCTGATTCAGCACCTCGTGGATTGAAGCGACCAGTCGCCGGGCGTGATCGGTGGAGCCGCCCTTCTTCGTCGCCAATGTGGAGGCGGATCGCTTCGGCGACAGATGCGACCGAAACAGCGCCTCGCACACATAAATGTTGCCAAGGCCGGCCACCACCCGCTGATCCAGCAGCGACGCCTTGAGACTGGTCTTCTTTCCCGCGCAGGCCGACGCCAGCATCGCGGCATCGAACGCATTGCCGAGCGGCTCCGGACCGAGGCCCTTCAACAGCGGCTCATCTCCCAGCGCCGATCGCGCGACGATCTTCATGAAGCCGAACCGGCGCGGATCGTTGAAAACGATGCTGGTGCCTGACGACATGTGAAAGGCCACATGATCGTGGGCACGGTCTTCGTTGCGCGGATAGTGGAATTCGCCCGGTGTCGCCTGCCCATCGATCGTGACGACGCGGAACGAACCCGACATGCCAAGATGCATCAGCAGCACGTCGCCGGAGTCGAGATCGGCCATCAGGTATTTGGCGCGGCGGCCAAGCCCCACCACCGTCTGCCCTTCGAGCCGGGCGATAAAATCGGCCTGAAACGGAAAACGCAAGTTGGCGCGGCGGGTCTCGGCACGCACGATGCGCGCGCCTTCCATGGCGGGTTGCAGGCCGCGACGGACGGTTTCGACTTCGGGAAGTTCGGGCATGGCTCTCGTTTCTGGAAGGTACCGATTTAGATAGAACCGGCTCCGTCACCCTGAGGCGCTGTCGCGCAGCGGCAGCCTCGAAGGGCGACGGCCACATCCTTCGAGGCTCCGCGCTTCGCGCGTCGCACCTCAGGATGACGTCGGTGCTTATCTGTCCTCATGCTTCCGTACTCTCCGTCTCGCGCTCGCTGAAGACGAGGCGGTTATGGAACGGATCGATCACGGTCATGGTGGTATCGCCCCATGGCTGCCGCTCCAGCCCGGGCCGCATGTAGTTATAGCCCCTGGCGCTGATTTCAGCGTGATAATCCGCGAGGCCCACGGTCTCGATGATAACCTTGGCGCCGGGCGAGGCGTCGCCATGGTGCTCACTGAGATGCAGCACCGCCGACCCCCGGGATATCGCCATATAGAGCGGCAAATCCGGCTCGAAACGATGCTCGAACTCGACCTTGAAGCCAAGGAAATCGAGGTAAAATTCCCGTGCCTTGCGGATATCGAACATCCGCAGAACGGGCGTGGTTTTCAGGAATTGCGCTGCCATGGCTCGCCATATATAGCGCCGCGGACGGATTAACCACGGCATGAGGCCGTGGCCGGCCCCGGCCCTGGCCGAGCCTCGCTTGTAGCGCAGCGCAGCATGGCAGGCTATGGTCGCGCCATGGAGAAGATGGGCATGGACCGACCGGATCAAACCACGCATTTCGGCTTTCAGGACGTGGCGCTGGGCGACAAGCAGACGCTGGTGAACGACGTGTTTCACAGCGTGGCGTCGCGCTACGACCTGATGAATGATCTGATGTCGGGCGGCATGCATCGCGTCTGGAAGGACGTGATGATCAACACGCTCAACCCGCCGCGCGGCGACACGCCATTCGCGCTGCTGGATGTCGCCGGCGGCACCGGCGATATCGCCTTCCGGGCGGCCAAGGCCTCGGGCTCCGGCTTCCATGCCACGGTCTGCGACATCAATTCCGACATGCTGGATGTCGGGCGCGAGCGCGCGGCCAAGAAGTTCCTCGATGACCGGGTGACCTTCGTCGAGGGCAACGCGGAAGCGCTCGCCTTCCCCGATCGCAGTTTCGACGCCTACACCATCGCATTCGGCATCCGCAACGTGCCGCGTATCGATGCCGCGCTGCGCGAGGCCTATCGCGTCCTGAAGCCCGGCAGCCGGTTTCTTTGTCTGGAGTTCTCCACCGTGGACGTGCCGGGCCTCGACAAGATCTATGAACTGTTCTCGTTCAAGGTGATTCCGCCGCTCGGCCGCGCCGTCACCGGCGACGCGGACTCCTATCGCTATCTGGTCGAATCGATCCGCAAATTCCCGCGGCCTCCGGCCTTCGCCGACATGATCCGCGATGCCGGCTTCGCGCGCGTCAACTGGCAGTCGCTGTCCGGCGGCATCGTCGCACTGCATTCGGGCTGGCGCTTGTGATCTCCGCGTTAACTCATGTCGCGCGCCTCACCCGCGCCGCTTACGTGTTTGCGCGCGAGGGCGTGTTCGGCGTTGTCGACCCCTCTCTGGTGCCGCCTCACGGCCAGTTGGCGCTGCGACTGGCGCGGCTGATCGAACGCCCCGGTGCCAAGTCCGGACCACGCCTGTCGCGGGCGTTGACGCGGCTGGGGCCGGCCTATCTCAAGCTCGGCCAGTTTCTCGCCACGCGGCCCGACGTCGTCGGCGTCGGCATGGCGCGCGACCTGGAGAGTCTGCAGGATCGCCTGCCGCCATTCGCGCAGGCCGAAGCCGAGGCGGTGATCGCGGCGTCGCTGGAACGGCCGGTGGCACAGGCTTTCGCCAGCTTCGGACCTTCGGTCGCGGCCGCATCGATCGCCCAGGTGCATCGCGGCGAAGTGGAAAAGAACGGTGTGCGCCGCGCGGTCGCCGTCAAGGTGTTGCGGCCCAACGTGGCATCGCGCTTCCGCCGCGACCTCGCCGATTTCTTCTTCGTCGCCGGCAAGGCGGAAATCTATTCCGCCGAAGCGCGCCGGTTGCGGTTGGTCGAGATCATCAACACCATGTCGCGCTCGGTGGCGATGGAGATGGACCTGCGACTGGAGGCCGCCGCCGCATCCGAAATGGCGGAAAACACCCGCGACGATCCGGATTTCCGCGTGCCCACCGTCGACTGGGACCGCACCACGCACAATGTGCTGACGATGGAGTGGATCGACGGCATCGCGCTGAACGACCGTGAGCGCCTGGAAAAAGCCCAGGTCGATTTCCCCGACCTCGGCCGCAAGGTGATCCAGAGCTTCCTGCGCCATGCCTTGCGCGACGGCTTCTTCCACGCCGACATGCATCCCGGCAACCTGTTCCTCGACGATTCCTCGCGGCTGGTCGCGGTCGATTTCGGTATCATGGGACGGCTCGGCCTGAAGGAACGCCGTTTCCTCGCCGAAATCCTGCTCGGCTTCATCACGCGCGATTATCGCCGCGTCGCCGAGGTGCATTTCGAGGCCGGCTATGTGCCGTCGCACCATTCGGTGGAGAATTTCGCGCAAGCCATCCGCGCCATCGGCGAGCCGATCCACAATCGGACCGCCGAGGAAATCTCGATGGCCAAGCTGCTGACGCTGCTGCTCGAGGTCACCGGCCTGTTCGACATGCAGACGCGGCCGGAGTTGATCCTGCTGCAAAAGACCATGGTGGTGGTCGAAGGCGTCGCGCGTAGCTTCGATCCCAAGCTCGACATCTGGAGCGTCGCCGATCCGGTGGTGCGGGAATGGATCGAGCGAAACCTCGGCCCGATCGGCCGCATCCAGGGTGTGATCGCGGGCGCTGGGGACTTCGGCAAGGCGATGTCGGGCGTGCCGGCGATCGCCTTCCGCGCCATCGGCGTGCTGGAAAAGCTCGAGGCCGTGGCCACAAATGGCGTGACGCTCACTCCCGAAACCATCGCCGCTCTCGGCCGCGTGCGGGCGCGGCAGAACCGCTGGCGGACCATCGCATTGTGGGTGATTGCTCTGACATTCCTCGGCATCCTGTGGGTGATCCGCTAGTCAAATGATTGCGCCATATCGATCTTAATGATAGCATTGCATGCATATTGAATAACGGTACCCGCATGGCCAGCCTGACAATCCGCAAGCTCGAAGAGGCCATCAAAGCTGAATTGCGCTTGCGTGCAGCGCAGCATGGCCGATCGGTCGAGGATGAGGTACGCACCATTTTGCGCGAGGCCACCCGGCAGCCGGCCTCACCCGCCCCCTTGCCCGACCAGACCCGCCCATCGGACTCATACCGCACTGCAACATCAACATCCTCTCCGCAAAGTAATGATTTTGCAGCTCGTTTTCGCATCACCCTGATTATCGGCGGCGGTATTGCCGCCTATAAATCTCTCGATCTGATCCGACGCCTCAAAGACCGGGGCTTTATTGTGCGCTGCGTCCTAACTCATGCTGCGCAGCAATTTGTCACTCCGCTTGCTGCCAGCGCGCTGTCGAACCAGCGCAGCTATACCGATCTGTTCGATTCCGCGAGCGAGTTCGATGCCGGCCATATCCGGCTGGCGCGTGACTGCGACCTGATCATCGTGGCACCCGCAACAGCCGATTTGATGGCAAAGATGGCACAGGGTCATGCGAATGACCTCGCCACCGCCATCCTGCTTGCCACCGACCGCCCGGTCCTTCTGGCGCCGGCGATGAACCCGCTGATGTGGAATAACGCCGCCACGCGCCGCAACGTCGCGCAACTGGTTCGGGACGGCGTCCGGCTGATCGGCCCGAATTCGGGGACCATGGCGGAGGCCGGTGAAGCGGGCGTCGGCCGCATGTCGGAGCCGCTCGAAATCGCCGCTGCCGCCGCACAACTGATGCAGCCACAACAACCCGGCCCACTTGCCGGCAGGCGTATCCTGATTACCGCCGGGCCAACCCATGAGCCGATCGATCCGGTGCGCTATATCGCCAACCGCTCCTCCGGCAAGCAGGGCTTTGCCATTGCCGCCGCCGCGCAAGCCGCGGGCGCGGAGGTCATCCTGATCTCAGGCCCCGTCGAAATCGACGACCCGACCGGCGTCACCGTCAAGCATGTCGAGTCCGCGCGCGAAATGCTGCGACAGGTCGAAGCGGCGCTGCCCGCCGATGCCGCGATCTTCGCCGCCGCTGTCGCGGACTGGCGCGTCAAGCACGCCGGCTCGCAAAAACTCAAGAAAAGCGCCGGCGGATTGCCGCAACTGGAACTGATCGAAAATCCGGACATCCTCGCCACGATCTCCCGGCTTCCGTTGCGCAGACCGTCGCTGGTGATCGGCTTCGCCGCCGAAACCGAACATCTGATCGAAAACGCCAAACTCAAGCTGGTCAACAAGAAGTGCGACTGGATCGTCGCCAACGACGTCTCGCCCGCGACCGGCGTGATGGGCGGCGACCGCAACACCGTGCATCTCATCAGCAAGGCTGCGGGCGATGCGCGCGACGACAATGATCCCATCGGCCATAAGCAGGCCGATAACTTTCACATCGATTCCTGGCCCGCCATGAGCAAAGACGAGGTCGCGGCGAAACTGGTCGCGCAGATTGCCGTCGCCTTGAAGGATTCCGCTCCATGAGTTCCAAACCGGACGCAACCGTCGCGGTCGAAGTCCAGCAACTGCCGCATGGCATCGGCCTCGCCTTACCGGCCTATCAGACCGCCGACGCGGCGGGGATGGATCTGCTGGCTGCGGTTCCGGATGAATCGCCGCTGGTGCTGTTGCCGGGTCAATACGGCATGATCCCGACCGGGCTCGTCATTGCGTTGCCGTCCGGCTTCGAGGCCCAGGTGCGGCCGCGCTCGGGCCTCGCCGCGAAATTCGGCATCACGGCACTCAACTCGCCAGGCACCATCGATGCCGATTATCGCGGCGAGATCAACGTGCTGCTGATCAACCACGGCCGCGAGCCGTTCACGATCCGGCGCGGCGAGCGGATCGCACAGATGGTGATCGCGCCGGTCACGCGCGCTCGCCTGGTCGCCGTCAACGACCAACTCTCCACGACGGCGCGCGGCAGCGGCGGTTTCGGGTCGACCGGACGCTAGAGTTCTTGCCGTTCTGATGAAATCAGAACCGGCACTCTATGATTTTGATTTGACGCGTTTTCTTTACGCGAACCGGTATCCACCCACGGGTCGAGCCCGTGGGCATGCTTCGCTTGAAAACGCTGCAATTCGACCCGATCGATCCGGTTTGTTCCACTGCGCGCGGCATTTTTTCGGCTCCCGACTCCCGTTCACGGTCTGGACTCTGTTCGTGCGAGTCCCATTGAGGGATATTGAGGGCGATTCGCGCGCGGTGCTGGTGGGCCGCGATGCGGCCGTGCGGTTTTGGGGCAAACAATGTCAGGCGTCATCGCAGCGATACGTCGGACCATGCTGTCATGCACATCGCTGGTGCGCGACGGCACGACCGTTACTGCCGCCGCCTTACTGTTGTCGGTTTCGCCGGCATCGGCCGGGGACTTGATCTCCATCGGTCCCGTGCTTGCGATTTTCACCGATCTCGATCAACGCAGCCTGGCCGCGATGGCTCTGGCGCTGGGCGTTCTCGGCTTCTCGGTGATGGCGGCCATCCTGCTGATGCGCTCGCGAATTCACGCCGCCACCAACGAAGGCCGCCTGAAGAGCGATATCCATAACCTGCAAGCCGCGGTCGACCGCTACCGCGCCCTGCTGTTTGCCGAACCGCAGGTGCTGATTTCGTGGCCGGCCGGCGACGATCGTCCGCAAATCTCTGGCGACGTCGCTCTCTTGCTGCCGCAGGATGCCGCCTCGCTGACGCCGCAGCGAATCCTGGCGTTCGGCACCTGGCTGCCGCCTGAACCCGCGCTGCAAATGGATCATGCCGTCGATGCATTGCGCGACGCCGGCGAGGGCTTCGTTCTCAATCTCACCGCCGCCAACGGTCGCGCCGTCGAAGCGATCGGCCGCGCTATCGGCGGGCAAGCGATCGTGCGCATCCGCGAACTCAGCGGCCTGCGCCGCGATCTGGCTGAAATGAGCCTGCGCTATCGCGACCTCGTGGCGGAAACTGAAATGTTGCGCGGCATGGCGGCAGCCGCGCCATGGCCATTGTGGGCCCGCAGGACCAACGGCCACCTCGCTTACGCCAACGCCGCCTATGCCGACGCGACCGAAGCGCAATCCACTGCCGACGCCATCGACCGCGACCTCGAACTGCTCGACAGCGGCGACCGCCAGCGCATGGCGCAGGCGCTCAACGACAATGCCGTGTTCAGCGGACGCCTGCCGATCGTTGTCCGCGGCGAGCGGCGCAGTTACGACGTCCACGCGCTGAACGTGTCCGGCGGCAGCGCCGGCATGGCCATCGACGCCAGCGAAGCGGTATCCCTCGCCGCAGCCCTGCAGCGAATGGCGGAGGCGCATCGGCGCACGCTCGATCAATTGTCGTCCGGCGTCGCGGTGTTCGACGCCGAGCACCGGTTGGCGTTCTACAACGATTCCTACCGGCGGCTTTGGGATCTCGATCGTTCCTTCCTCGACAGCAATCCCGACGACTCCAGCGTGCTCGACCGGCTGCGCGCCACGCGGCGAATTCCGGAGCAGCCGGATTTCCGCGCATGGAAGGCAAGGCTGCATGAAGCCTATCGTGCCGTCGAACCAACCAAGGATGTCTGGTATCTGCCCGACGGGCGAGCCATCAGCATCGTCACGACACCGAATCCCGAAGGCGGCGTCACCTACCTGTTCGACGACGTCACCGAAAGCCTCGATCTGGCGCGGCGCTTCGACGGCCTGATCCGGGTGCAGCGCGAGACGCTCGACAATCTGGCCGAGGCCGTCGCGGTGTTCGGCAGCAACGGCCGCGCGCAACTGTTCAACCCGGCCTTCGCCAGGATGTGGCAACTCTCGACGGAAGCGTTGAACGAGCAGCCGCACATCGAAACCGTCGAACGCTGGTGCAAACCGCTGTTCGACGAAGCCGAGACGTGGCGCGCCATTCGCAACGCCATCACCGCGATCGAGCATCGCTCCGCGCTGCCGTTCAAGATCGAGCGCACCGACGGCAGCGTGCTGGACTGCATGACGCTGCCGCTTCCGGACGGCGCCACCATGCTGACATTCCAGGACATCACGGACACCGAGAATGTCGAGCGGGCGCTGCGCGAGCGTAACGAGGCGCTGGAAGCCGCCGACCAGATGAAGGTCGATTTCGTCCATCACGTGTCGTACGAACTGCGCTCGCCGTTGACCACCATCATCGGCTTCGCGCATTTCCTCAGCGATCCTTCGACCGGCCCGCTCACCGCCAAGCAGGACGAATACCTCGGCTACATCACAACCTCGACCAACGCGCTTTTGGCGATCATCAATAACATTCTCGATCTCGCCACCATCGACGCCGGCGCCATGACGCTGTCGCTCGGGCCGGTCGACATCCGCAAGGCCATCGATGCCGCCGCCGAAGGCATCCAGGATCGGCTGGCGCGAGACCATATCGTGCTGCAGGTCGCCGCCGATCCGGACATCGGCAGTTTCACCGGCGACGAGCGCCGCGTCGTCCAGGTGCTTTACAATCTGCTTGCCAATGCCGTCGGCTTCTCGCCGCCGGATTCCACGATCACGATGAGCGCCCGGCGCGCCGACCACACCGTCACCTTCGCCGTCATCGATTCCGGCCCCGGCATTCCGGCGGAGGTCAAGGACAAGGTGTTCGACTGGTTCGAGAGCCACTCCAACGGTTCGCGACATCGCGGCGCAGGGCTCGGCCTGTCGCTGGTGCGCTCCTTCGTCGAACTGCACGGCGGCAAGGTCCGGGTCGATTCCGTGGTCGGCAAAGGCACGACGGTGACGTGCGAGTTCCCGTTCGATCAAACCGCTCATCGTAACGCCGCGGAATGAACAGTCCTGCGACATTCTCCGTGGCGCTCGCCAACGAGACGGCGACCGTCAACCTGATGGCCGATCTGGCGCTGCTGATCGGTGCCGGCGATGTCATCACCCTGTCCGGCGACCTCGGCGCCGGAAAGACCGCGGCGGCGCGCGCCATGATCCGCTACCTCGCCGGCGACGATACGCTGGAGGTCCCGAGCCCGACGTTCACGCTGGCGCAAAGCTATGAACTGCCGTCGTTCACGCTGCTGCATGCCGACCTCTATCGCATCAACGATCCCGGCGAACTCGAAGAAATCGGATTATCGCCGCTGCCGGAAGGCGTGGTCACGCTGATCGAATGGCCGGAACGCGCAACCCATGCATTGCCGGCCGACCGCATCGATATCGCCCTCAGCCACCGGCCGGCGCTCGGCTCCTCGGCACGCGCCGCGGAAATCACCGGCCACGGCAAAGCAGCGGCGCAGGTCGCGCGCCTCGCGGCGCTGCGGCGTTTCCTCGAACGTGCGGATTACGACCACGCACGGCGGCAGCGAATGGCCGGCGATGCCTCCGTACGCTCTTACGCCCGGCTGTACCGCGACGATGGCGTGGTCATCCTGATGAACGCGCCACGCCGGCCGGACGGTCCGGCGATCTATCGCGGCAAATCCTACAGCGCCGCCGTCCATCTTGCCGAAGACGTGAGGCCATTCGTGGCGATTGCCAACGGACTCCTCGCACAGGGGCTGTCGGCGCCCGCAATCCATCACACCGATCTCGAAAACGGCTTCCTCATTCTCGAGGACTTCGGCAGTGCCGGCTTCATCGAAGGCACGCCGCCGCAACCGATTGCCGAGCGCTACCAGATGGCAACCGACATGCTGGCGGCACTACACCACGCGCCGTTGCCGGCGACGGTGCCCCTGACGCCGCAAGCGAGCTACACCATCCCGGCGTTCGATACCGAGGCCATGCTCATCGAAATCGGGTTGATGCTGGAGTGGTATCTGCCGGATCGCAATGCCGACCCCGGCCCTGCCGCCCGCGATGAATTCATCGCGCTCTGGCACGCGTTGCTGGCGCGGCAAACGACGGCAAGCACATGGGTGCTGCGCGATTTCCATTCCCCCAACCTGATCTGGCTGGAAGATCGGCCGGACATCAACAAGGTGGGCCTGATCGATTTCCAGGATGCCGTGCTAGGCCCGCCCAGCTACGATCTGGTGTCGCTGCTGCAGGATGCCCGCCTCGACGTTCCCGAATCTCTCGAACTCGCCATGCTGGGCCGCTATATCAAGGCGCGGCGCGCGGCCGATGCCGCATTCGATGCCGTCGCTTTCGCGGAGAGTTATGCGGTGATGTCGGCGCAGCGCAACACGCGGCTGCTGGGAACCTTCGCGCGGCTCAACCGGCGCGACGGAAAGCCGCAATACCTGCGTCACCAGCCACGAATCTGGGCCTATCTCAACCGCTCGCTGGCTCACCCGGCGCTCGCGGTGCTGCGCGACTGGTACCGGAATCACGTTCCGCCGCCACAATCCTGAGTTTCAATTTTACCAAGTATTAGCCGACTGGGCCTAAACCTGACGGGCATATGTCCGCCGATAGGTGCCTCGCAACCGCACGGTCTGGCGATGGCTGGCGAAGGAGCGAAGATGGCTGCAGAACAAAGACGAGCCGGCGAGCGTGTCACCTTCGAGCGCGGTTTCGGTGCGCATTTGATGGGCATCGATGGCACCTGGCGGCGTAATTGCACGATGGAGGACGTTTCCGAAACCGGCGCCAAGCTCACCGTCGACGGTTCGATCGAGGGCCTGCACCTGAAAGAATTTTTCCTTCTGCTATCCTCGACCGGTTTGGCTTATCGCCGCTGCGAGTTGGCCTGGGTCAACGGCGACCAGATCGGAGTCAACTTTCTCAAGCAAGGCGACAAGAAGAAAAAGTCGCGGAACGGCTCCGCTCACGTCGTCGAAGTCTGACGCCGGACGATCGACCGGGTTCGCGAATTGATGACGGCCGCCCATTCGACGGGCGTCATGACGCCGTCATCGCTGACGCATAAGGCAGCAGCATCCGCGGCTGCGTTCATGATAGCATCGCCCGCGAACGATTCTGTTACCGCCCTGTTGGGGAAAGCTCGAGGATGCCCTTTCAACCGACCCGCGCCATGGTTCTCGCCGCCGGATTCGGCACGCGGATGCGGCCGCTGACCGACCGGATGCCGAAGCCGCTGGTCCCCGTCGCAGGCCGGCCATTGCTCGACCACGTGCTGGACAAGCTGGCGGATGCCGGTGTCGGCGAGGCCGTCATCAACGTCCACTACCTGCCCGATCAGATCATCGACCACGTCGCGGCCCGAACGCGGCCGCACATCACCATTTCCGACGAGCGTGATGCCGTGCTCGGCACCGGCGGCGGCGTGGTGAAGGCGCTGCCATTGCTGGGCGATGCGCCGTTCTTCCACCTCAACGCCGACACGCTGTGGATCGACGGCGCGCAGCCGAACCTGACACGGCTCGCCAGTGCTTTCGATCCGGCGCGAATGGATATCCTGCTGCTGATGGCGCCGACCGCCAATAGCATCGGCTATAGCGGCAGCGGCGACTACGCGATGCTTCCGGACGGCACGCTGCGCCGTCGCAAGGAACACGAGGTTGTGCCGTTCGTCTACGCCGGCGTCGCCATTCTCTCGCCGGCGATTTTCACCGATGCTCCAGTGGGTGAATTTTCGCTGACGCGGTTGTTCGACCGCACCAACCAGCAGGGGCGACTGTTTGGGCTGCGGCTCGATGGCGTGTGGATGCATGTCGGCACGCCCGATGCTGTCCACGCCGCCGAGCAGGCGTTTCTCGCCAGCGCGGCGTAGAACGGCGCAGGTTCGCGGACCTATTTTCCCGCTGTGATTGCAGCATGGCTCTGGAGTAATCTGATTTTCGAATCGGATGATCCATGCACGTCTTCAACATTCCCGCGTCCGTCCCGTTTCTGCACGCCCTGATCGAAGCGCTGGTGGACGGCCGGCTGGTCGAAGGCTTCACCGCGCGCGACAATCCGGAGCGGCTGGCGCAGGCGACGCTGTACCTGCCGACGCGCCGCGCCGGGCGGCTGGCGCGCGAGGTCTTTCTCGATGTGCTCAACGCCGACGCCGTGGTGTTGCCGCGCATCGTTATTCTCGGCGATATCGATGAAGACGAAGGCGCGTTCGCCGATTCCGATATCCGGGATTCGTTCGATCTTCCTCCCGCCCTGGGCGGCCTGCAACGACGGCTGGCGCTGGCGCAACTGGTCGGCGCCTGGGCCAGGCGACTGCGGCCCGGCAGCCCGTTGATTGCACCGCTGGTGGTCGGCGGCCCCGCCTCGACGCTGGCATTGGCGACCGATCTGGCGCGCCTGATGGACGACATGGCCACCCGCGGCGTCGAATGGGCCGCGCTCGACGGCGTGGTGCCCGATGCACTGGACCAATACTGGAAACTTTCGCTGGATTTTCTCAAGATCGCCCGCGAGGCGTGGCCCGCATACCTGAAGGAGAGCGGCTCGATCGAACCCGCGACGCGGCGCGACCTGTTGATCGCCGCGGAATCCGCACGCCTGCAGGCGCATCATCACGGACCGGTCATCGCCGCCGGATCCACCGGGTCGATCCCGGCAACCGCCAAGCTGCTGCACGAGATTGCCAAGCTGCCGCAAGGCGCCGTTGTGCTGCCCGGCCTCGATACCGAACTCGACGAGGACGCTTGGCGCGGCATCGGCGGCGGCAGCGACCCGCATGGCGATATGTCCGCGCCGCCGTCTTCGAATCATCCGCAATTCGCACTGCATGCGCTGCTGGCGCGCTTCGGCATCGAGCGTCGCGACGTGACGACGCTCAGTGCTAGCGGCATGCACGGGCGCGAAACCCTGACGTCGGAGGCGATGCGGCCTTCCGCGACGACCGGCCAATGGCATCGACGCCTTGCTGAACCCGAGGTCGAGCGCGCCATTTCAAACGCGATGCACAAGCTCGCGGTGATCGAGGCCGCCAATCCGGAGATGGAAGCGCTGGCTATCGCGGTGGCGATGCGCGAGGCGCGCGAACTGAATCTGTCGGCCGCACTGGTGACGCCGGATCGCGCGCTGGCACGCCGCGTCATGGCCGCACTCGATCGCTGGCGAGTGACATACGACGATTCCGGCGGCGATCCGTTGCTCGATACGCCGACCGGCATCTTTGCCCGGCTCGCGGCGCGCGCGGCCTGCGAAGGGCTCGAACCGCCGACGCTCCTGGCACTCCTGAAACATCCGCTGCTGCGGCTGGGACGCCCGCGTGGCGGATGGCGCGCGGCATACGAAACGCTGGAACTTGCGGTGCTGCGTGGCACACGCCCACCAACCGGCAGCGCCGGACTGGCACGCGAATTCACGAACTTTCGCGCCGAGCTGGCCAGGCTCAATCGCCGCGAGGAGTCTGCCATCCATGCTTCCGAACCACGCGCCCGCCTGAAAGAACCAGACCTCGACGAGGCAGCGCTCCTGATCGGCGCATTGCAGGCGGCGTTGATGCCGCTCGAACGCGTCGGGCCCAATGCCGCGCCGGATTTCATCGAACTGGCACAGCGGCATCGCAGCGTGCTGATATCACTGGGCAGCGACGACGCGGGCACGGCTGACGTGCTTGAGGATACGGATGGCGACGCGCTGGAGAAAGCATTCGACGAACTGCTTGGCGACACCGCCGATGGCAAAGTGACACCGAGCGGACTGCCGGTGCCATTGCGCGATTACGTCGACGTCTTTCAAACCGCGTTGGGAGACCGCGTCGCGCGGCAGCCGCTCGCGACCAATGCGCAACTGCGGATCTACGGCCTGCTCGAAGCGCGGCTGATGCCGCACGACCGGATCATTCTCGGAGGGCTGATCGAAGGGAGCTGGCCGCCGGCACCACGCATCGACCCATGGTTGAGCCGACCGATGCGGCATCAACTCGGGCTCGATCTGCCGGAACGCCGCATCGGATTGTCGGCCCACGATTTCACGCAGCTCCTCGGCACTGACGACGTCATCCTGAGCCACGCCGCCAAGGCGGGCGGTGCGCCAGCGGTCGCGTCGCGCTTTCTGCATCGGCTCGAAGCTGTCGCCGGCGAGGAGCCATGGGCGGCGGCGAAGGCCGCGGGCGCAAAATACGTTCGATACGCCGAGGCTCTCGACCAGCCGATAGCCGTCACTCCGGTCGCGCAACCCGCGCCGAAACCGCCTCGCGCGTTGCGCCCGCTGAGAATGTCAGTGACCGAGATCGAGGATTGGCTGCGCGACCCCTATACCATTTTCGCCAAACGCATCCTGAAGCTGACACCTCTTGATCCGGTCGACATGCCGCTGACGGCCGCCGACCGCGGCTCGGCGATCCACGCCGCGCTCGGCGATTTCACCAGAGCGTTTGCAGCCGCGCTGCCGGACGACATCGAAGCGGCGCTACGCACTTTCGGTCAACATCGGTTTGCCGCATTGATGGAACGCCCCGAGGCGCGCGCGCTGTGGTGGCCGCGCTTTCTACGCATCGCCGGCTGGTTCGCCGGCTGGGAAAGCGAACGCCGGCTCAATGTCGCCCGCATCGATGCCGAAACGCGCGGCGAAATCGCCATTCCGCTCGACGGCGGGCGGCAGTTTGTTCTTTCAGCGCGCGCCGACCGCATCGAACATCGCAGCGACCGCACTTTCGCCCTGCTCGACTACAAGACCGGATATCCGCCGACCGGCAAGCAGGTCCGGATGGGACTGGCGCCGCAATTGACCCTTGAAGCCGCGATCTTGAAGAACGGCGGCTTCGACGGCATTCCTGCCGGCGCTTCGGTCAGCGAACTGGTCTACGTCCGGCTCAGCGGCAACTCGCCGCCCGGCGAGGAAAAAACGCTGGAGTTGAAAATCAATCGCGGCGAACAAGCGCAGTATCCCGACGATGCCGCCGATGAAGCGCTGCGCAAATTGGGCGATTTGATCCGCAAATTCGACAACGGAGCCCAATCCTATACGTCGCTCAACCTGTCAATGTGGGCCAACCGCTACGGCAAGTACGACGATCTTGCCCGGATCAAGGAATGGTCGGCAGGCGGCGGCGCGAATGGGGGCGAGGAATGAGCGCGCCGCGCGGCAACATTCCGCTCGCGGTGCGCGAGGCTCAAGCCAAGGCATCGAATCCGGCAACGTCGGCTTTCGTCGCGGCCAACGCCGGCGCGGGCAAGACCCACGTGCTCGTCAGCCGCGTCATCCGGTTGCTGCTCGACGGCGTCGTGCCGGAAAAAATTCTTTGCATCACCTTCACCAAGGCGGCCGCCGCCAACATGGCGCAGCGCGTCTTCACGACACTGGGCCACTGGGTGACGCTGGCCGACACCGAACTCGACGCCGCAATCGTTGCCGTCGGCGCATCGACCCCAACCGCAAGGACCCGGCAACGCGCGCGCGAACTGTTCGCCTGCGCGCTGGAAACGCCGGGCGGGCTCAAGGTGCAGACCATCCACGCACTATGCACGCGGTTGCTGCAACAATTCCCGTTCGAGGCCAATGTACCGGCGCGCTTCGCCGTGCTCGATGATCGCGACCAGACCGAAATGATGGAGCGCGCCAATCTTTCGGTGCTGCTGGACGCCTCGCGTGAACTCGACAGCGCCATCGGCCGCGCGTTGACCGTGGCGATGGCCAGCGCGGCTGATGTGACGTTCAAGGATGTGGTCCGCGAAGCGTGCCTGAGCCGCGAGCACTTCATGGCCTGGGCCAACCAGAACGGCGGCACCGATGCCGCGCTGGCGCAACTCACAACCGCGCTCGGCGTCGCGCCGACCGATCGCATCGAGGATATCGAGCGCACCATCGTCGATGGGCCGCATCTGCCGCGCGCCCAATGGAAAGCCACCGCTGCCATTCTAGCGGCCGGCAGCAAGAGCGACCACGATCAGGCGGCGCGCCTATTGGCAGCGTTCGATCTCGGCGGCGAAGCGCAACTGGAAAAGTATCTTGATGTGTTCCTCACCAAGGAGCATGAGCCGCGTAAATCGCTGGTCACCAAAAAGATCAGCGATCCTCGGCCGGGCATCGCGCAGATGCTTTCCGACGAGGCCAGCCGCATTCAAGTGCTGCTCGAAAAGCGCCGCGCGGTGATGCAGCGCGATCGCACTGCGGCATTGCTGACCATCGCCAGCGCTGTCGCGGCCAACTACCGCCAGGAAAAGCAACAACGCGGTCTGCTCGATTACGACGACCTGATCGACAAGACGCTCGCCATGCTCGAGAACGTGTCGTCGGCCTGGGTCCACTACAAGCTCGACCGCGGCGTCGATCACGTCCTGATCGATGAGGCGCAGGACACCAGCCCGCGGCAGTGGGACATTGTCGATCGTATCATCGCGGAATTCACCTCCGGGGAAGGCGCGCGCGACGGCGTCAAGCGCACAATCTTCGCGGTCGGTGACGAGAAGCAGTCGATCTTCTCGTTTCAAGGCGCGGCGCCCCGCGAGTTCGATCACCGCCGCCGCGAGTTGAAGACACGCTTTGAAGGCGCCGGCCTGCGGTTCGAGCCGGTATCATTCACCTATTCGTTCCGCTCCGGCGAAAGCGTGCTGCGCGCCGTGACCAGCGCGTTCCAGTCACCGGAGATCTACAAAAGCATCACCACCGACCGCGACGGCATGCCACCGCACATGGCGCTCGGCGACGCCGCTCCCGGCGTGATCGATCTGTGGGAGCTTGAACGTCGCGATGAGCGGCGTGAGCTGGAAGGCTGGCAGGCGCCGTTCGACGCGGTCTCGGAAACCAGCCCGCAGGTCAGGCTGGCTCGGCGCGTCCAGGCCGAGATCGCAGCACTGGTCGAGGGCAACGCAATGACCGGTCCGGCCGGTCGCCGCCGCCGCTTGCGCTATGGCGACATTCTGGTGCTGGTGCGCCGGCGCGAGAAGACGTTCGATGCGATCATCCAGGCGTTGAAATACGCCGGCATCCCCGTCGCCGGCGCCGATCGCCTCAAGCTCACCGATCATATCGCGGTGATCGACCTGATGAATCTGGCCGATGCGTTATTGTTGCCGGGTGATGATCTGGCACTGGCGGTGGCATTGAAGAGCCCGTTGTTCGGCCTCGACGACAACGACCTCCTCACGATCGCGCCGGATCGCAAGGACACGTTGCGCAAGGCGCTCGCCGCACACGCAATGCACGACGACAGGCTGAAAGCCGCACACACGCGCCTCGAACGTTATGAGGAGCGCGCCGCGCACGACACGCCTTTCACGTTCTACGCATGGCTGCTCGGCGGCGACGAGGGCCGTGCGCGCATATTGCAGCGGCTCGGCCCCGAAGCCAACGACGCGCTCGACGAGTTTCTCGAACTGGCGCTGAACTACGAACGCAAGGCGCCTGCCTCGCTGCAAGGCTTCATGGCATGGCTGCGCGCGGCGGATACCGACGTCAAACGCGATATGGAGATCGGGCGCGACGAAGTTCGTGTCATGACCGTGCACGGTGCAAAGGGGCTGGAAGCGTCGGTGGTGTTCATGGTCGACACAACGACCTCGCCGAAGGACACCCAGCGGCTCAACCTGATCCGGGTGCCGCACGGCAATGCCGCGCCGCATGCGCCCGGCGTCACCATCTGGGCCGGACGCAAGGCGGATGACGCAGCGGTTGTCGCCGCAGCGCGCACGTCCATGCAGGAAGAAACCGAGGATGAATATCGGCGCCTCCTTTATGTGGCGATGACCCGCGCCGCGGATCGCCTGATCGTCGGCGGCTGCCTGCCCGGCAATCGCAAGGAGGTGCGGCCGCTATCGTGGTACGACCTGATCGCCACGGGCCTTGCCGCATCCGGCCTCGAGCTCGACCAGTTCGACACCGCCTTCGGCCCGGTGAAGCGTTACACGCGTCCGGGCGATACGCCGTCGCCGGAAACGATCCCGCCTGAACCGCCGGCGATCGCGCCGGAGACGTTGCCGCCATGGCTGCGGCATGTCGCGCCGCGCGAGGCAGCATCGGACGCCACCCTGCGGCCATCGGACGCGGCGGATGACGCGGGTCGCAGCGGTCGCGGCGGCGAATCGTCGGAACTGCGCGCGCGCGCGCGCAAGCGCGGCACGCTGGTGCATCGATTGCTGCAATCGTTGCCCAACCTCGCGGCCGGCAGACGCCGCGACGCCGCTGCGCTCTATCTCGCGCGCGCCGCCGCCGACTGGAGCGAGGATGAACGCACGGCATTAACGGCGGGAGTCCTGACGTTGCTCGACGATCCACGCTTCGCCATGGTGTTCGCCCCGGGCAGCCGCGCCGAGGTGGCGATCGCCGGGCGCCTCGAACGGCCAAATCGGGCACGCCGCGTGGTATCGGGGCAGATCGATCGGTTGGTGGTCACGCCCGAGGCCGTCCTGATCGTCGACTACAAGACCAACCAGACGCCACCTCGCCACCCAGACGAAGCGCCACCGGCCTATGTCGAGCAACTGGCGCTCTACCGCGCCGTGCTCGCCAAACTGTATCCGGACCGCCCCGTCCACGGCGCACTGTTATGGACCGAAACACTTGAAATGATGGAGCTATCGGCTTCTGCGCTGGACGCCGGGCTGGCATCCGCCATCTCCCGATGAGGAGCCTTGACCCGGCACAAGAGCATTCCTACGTTGGTCTCAACATGTGAGGTTCGATTCCCGGACCGCAGTCTTTCAGTCAATGCAAACGAGGTACATCATGGCCGTGGGCAAGGTTTCCGACGCCGATTTCGAATCACAGGTGCTCAAGGCCGAAGGCCCCGTCGTCGTCGATTTCTGGGCCGAGTGGTGCGGGCCATGCCGCATGATCGCCCCTGCGCTCGACGAGATCGCCGGCGCCATGGGCGACAAGGTCAAGATCGTCAAGCTCAACGTCGACGAGAGCCCGCAGACCGCATCGAAATATGGCGTGATGTCGATCCCGACGCTTATGATCTTCAAGGGCGGTGAGATGGCCTCGCGTCAGGTGGGCGCCGCGCCGAAGCAGAAGCTGCAGCAGTGGATCACCGCGGCGGTCTGACCCGCGCTTCACTCAGTCTCGAAAACGGCCGGTGGAAACACCGGCCGTTTTCCATGCCGGCAATATCCGCTCCGCTTCGCTCGAAAACGCTCTAGCCCGGCAAGTTTCCGTTCTCCCGCAGCACATGGCCGGCGAGATAAAGCGAACCGGTGATCAGGATGCGTGGAGGCACCTCGTAGACAAGCCGCGTCAACCCTTGCAGCGCCGCCTCGACGGTTGCCGCCGTTTCGACCCGCATACCAAGACGCCGCACCGCGCCGGCGAGCCGATCGACCGGCATGACATTGCTGCGTCCCGGAATCGGCACCGCGATGATGTGTCGGGTCAAGCCCGCGAAGTTGGCGAGAAAGCCGTCGGCATCCTTGTTGCCCATCATGCCGACGATCATCACCAGCGGCCGCGACACGCGCTCCTCGAGATCACCCAGCGCCGAAGCGACAACGCGGCCGCCATCCGCGTTGTGACCGCCATCAAGCCATATCTCCGCATCGTGTGGCGCCGTTTCAACCAGCGCACCCGATGTCAGACGCTGCATGCGCGCCGGCCATTGCGTATTCGTGAGACCCCGTTCGAACGCCGCCTGACCGATTTTGAAAGCATCGATCGCGCGTAGCGTTGCGATGGCGAGACCAGCGTTGCCGAACTGATGCCGCCCGAACAACTTCGGCGCAACGAGATCGAGCAGGCCGCGCTCGTCCTGATAGACCAGCCGGCTATGTTCGACACTGACATGCCACGTTTGACCTGCCGCATGGAGCGGCGCGCGCATGCGCTTCGCCTGCTTTTCGATCACGTTCATCGCGTCGGTCGCCTGCTCGGCACAAATCACCGGCACGCCACGCTTGATGATGGCGGCCTTTTCGGTGGCGATGGCGTCGAGCGTCTCGCCGAGGAATTCCATGTGATCCATGCTGATCGGCGTCAGCACGCAGGCTGCGGGCATATCGATGACGTTGGTGGCGTCGAGTCGCCCGCCAAGTCCGGTCTCCAGCAACACAACGTCGGCTTCGTGTTGCGCAAACAGGCAGAACGCCGCGGCGGTCTCTATTTCAAAGAAGGTGATCGGCGCACCGTTGTTGACGCGCTCGCAATGCAGCAGCGCCGCACGCAATTCGTCATCGCTTACCAGAACGCCCCCACCGGCACGACCGAGGCGAATACTCTCGTTGATACGAACCAGATGGGGCGACGTGTAGACGTGAACGCGCAAGCCCGATGCCTCGAGCATGGCCCGCAGAAAAGCAATCGTCGATCCCTTGCCATTGGTGCCGGCGACATGAATCACCGGCGGCAGCTTCCGCTCTGGATGATCGAGTTGCGCCAGCAACCGCTGCATGCGCTCGAGCTTCAGGTCGATCGTTCTGGGGTGCAGCTTCGACAGCCGCGAGAGCAGTTGATCGAGCGACGGCGGCAAACTGGAGCCGGAAGCGCTCACGCCTGCGGCACTGCCGGCGCGACGCCCTCCGAGGTCAGGTCGGGCGGAGTATCGACCGGGATCGAAGTTGCCTTCGATGATGAGGCACCCTCAATCGCCGGCGAACGTGTCAACAGACGGCACAGCCGCGCCAGCGTCGGCCGCAGATCATGGCGGTGAACCACCATGTCGATCATGCCATGGTCCTTCAGATATTCGGCGCGCTGGAAACCTTCCGGAAGCTTCTCGCGGATGGTTTGTTCGATCACCCGCGCACCAGCGAAGCCGATCAATGCACCGGGCTCGGCGATCTGCACGTCGCCGAGCATCGCGTACGACGCGGTGACACCGCCGGTGGTCGGATTGGTCAACACCACGATATAGGGCAACTTCTCTTCGCGAAGCATCTGCACTGCGACAGTGGTGCGCGGCAGTTGCATCAACGACAGAATTCCTTCCTGCATCCGCGCGCCGCCCGATGCCGCAAAGACGATGCAGGGCGATTTCTTTTCAACCGCCAGCTCAAGCCCGCGCACGATGGCCTCGCCCGCCGCCATGCCGAGCGAACCACCCATGAAGTCGAAATCCTGCACGACGACGACGGCACCCTGGCCCTCGAGCTTGCCGTAGCCGACCTTGACCGAGTCGTTCAGTCCAGTCTTGGTGCGGGCATCCTTGATCCGATCGACGTAGCGACGTTCGTCGCGAAACTTCAGCGGGTCGGCGGTGACTTCGGGCAATGCCACGTCGTACCAGGTCTCGTTGTCGAAGATCGACTTGAGGCGGGCCACCGCGCCCATGCGCATATGATAGTTCGAGCCGGGAATGACGAACTGATTGGCTTCGACGTCCTTGTAGAACACCAGCTGACCGGAGTCCGGACACTTGATCCAGAGATTTTCCGGCGTATCGCGACGCAGGATGCTGCGAATTTTCGGCCGGACAACATTGGTCAACCAGTTCATGTCTTGCTCCGTAGCATCGCAACATCGAGCGATGATCCGAACCCTCTCCCCTTGCAGGAGAGGGTGGCAGGCGCCGTGCGAAGCATGGCGCGCGCCGGGTAAAGGGCTTCTTCTAACTCGATTGTGGCAAGGGAACGACCCCTCGCCGGCCTCACCACATAAATGCGATTCGGCATACTCTCCCACAAGGGGGAGGATAGAACGCTATTCCGCCGCCCGTGGCGCGCCGCGCACGCCTTGCGCCAGCGCCGCGGTCAATTCAGCCACTGCACTCACCGTTTTACCGGTGGCCCGGCCCTCGGCATCGAGGTTGGCGCGCAATGCATCGATCAAGGCAGAACCGACCACGGCACCGTCGGCGGCTTGCGCGATGTCCCGCGCCGCTTCCGGCGTGCGGATGCCGAAACCTACGCATACGGGCAGCGCCGTATGGCGCTTGATGCGCGCCACCGCCCCTGTCACCTGCGCTGCATTCGCGGCGGCCGAACCGGTGATGCCGGTGATCGAGACATAGTAGACAAAGCCCGAGGTATTGGCGAGCACCGCCGGCAACCGCTGGTCGTCGGTGGTCGGCGTCGCCAGACGAATGAAGTTCAGACCGGCTTTCATCGCCGGAATGCAAAGCTCCTCGTCTTCCTCCGGCGGCAGGTCCACCACGATCAAGCCATCGATGCCGGCAGCCTTGGCATCGACAAGGAATCGATCGACACCGTGAATGTAGATCGGGTTGTAATACCCCATCAGCACGATCGGTGTCACATCGTCGTCCTCGCGAAACCTGCGCACCAGGTCGAGCGTCTTGTTCAAGGTCATGCCGGCCTTGAGCGCGCGCAGCCCCGCAGCCTGAATCGCAGGCCCGTCCGCCATCGGATCGGTGAACGGCATGCCGATCTCGATAATGTCGGCACCAGCCTGCGGCAGCGCCTTGACGATCGAAAGCGACGTCGCGGGATCGGGATCGCCCGCCATCAGGAAAGTGACGAAAGCGGCGCGGCCCTGCTGCTTCAGTTCGGCCATGCGTGTGTCGATGCGCGTGGTCACTTGGTTCTCCCCTTCAGAATGTCGCCGACCTGAGGCACATCCTTGTCACCGCGGCCCGAGAGGTTAATCACCATCAGGTGATCCTTCGGCCGCTGCGGCGCGAGGTCCATCACGCGGGCGATGGCGTGCGCCGATTCCAGCGCCGGGATGATGCCCTCGAGCCGCGACAGCAACTGGAACGCAGCAAGCGCCTCCTCGTCGGTCGCCGAAAGATATTTGACGCGTCCGATTTCATGCAGCCATGAATGCTCCGGGCCGATGCCGGGATAATCCAGACCTGCGGAGATCGAATGCGCATCCTGAATTTGCCCGTCGGCGTCCATCAGGAGATAGGTGCGGTTGCCGTGCAGCACGCCCGGACGTCCGCCGGCGATCGACGCCGCGTGCAATTGCGTGAGCCCGTGACCCGCTGCCTCGACACCGAAAATCTCGACACTCGGCTCGTCGAGGAACGGATGGAACAGCCCCATCGCGTTGGAGCCGCCACCGATGCAGGCAACCAGCGAATCCGGCAGCCGGCCTTCCGCCGCCTGCATTTGCGCCCGCGTCTCGGTGCCGATGATCGACTGGAAATCGCGCACCATCATCGGGTACGGATGCGGTCCCGCCACCGTACCGATGCAGTAGAACGTGTTGTGCACGTTGGTGACCCAATCGCGCAGCGCCTCGTTCATGGCGTCCTTCAGGGTGCGCGTGCCGGACTGCACCGGAACGACCTTGGCGCCGAGCATTTCCATGCGGATGACATTGGGCTCCTGCCGCGCCACATCGACCGCGCCCATATAGACGATGCATTCGAGCCCGAAGCGCGCGCACAAGGTCGCCGTCGCAACGCCATGCTGGCCGGCGCCGGTCTCGGCGATGATACGCTTCTTGCCCATGCGGCGCGCGACCATGATCTGGCCGAGCACGTTGTTGACCTTGTGCGAGCCGGTGTGGTTCAGCTCCTCGCGCTTCAGATAGATCTTCGCGCCACCCAGATGCTCGGTCAGGCGCTCGGCGAAATACAGCGGCGATGGGCGGCCGACATAGTCTTTCAGATAGCCGTCCATTTCGCGCTGGAACGCCGGATCGGCCTTGGCGGCGGCGTAGGCTTTCTCCAGATCGAGGATCAGCGGCATCAGCGTTTCGGCGACAAAGCGTCCGCCGAAGGTGCCGAAATGTCCGCGCTCATCCGGGCCGGAACGGAAGGAATTGGGTTTCTGGATCGTCATTGCCAATCGTCATCCTGAGGTGCGAGCGCAGCGAGCCTCGAAGGAGGACGATGGCACCCGTATGGCCCGTCGCCCTTCGAGGGCCACGCGATGCGCGACCGCCTCGGGGTGACGGCAGAGAGTTCGGTCGCCTGCATCATGCCAGGCTCACGGCGGTCTCGGCCGCTCGCGCGGCGCGGATGAAGGCGCGGATCATGTCAGGGTCTTTCTGGCCCGGTGCGCTCTCTATGCCGGACGACACGTCGACGCCGCCGGCCCGCGTTACGCGCACGGCTTCCGCGACGTTGCCGGCGTGCAAGCCGCCGGACACCATGAACGGCACCTTGATATCGAGGTTTTCCAACAGCCGCCAATCGAACGCCGCGCCGAGCCCTCCCGGACGCGTCGCATCCTTGGGCGCGCGCGCGTCGAACAGGATGCGGTCGGCCACGGCCGCATAGCCCGGCAGCGGCGCCAGATCGTCGCGGTTGGCGACGGGGACGGCCTTCATCACCGGCAAGCCGAATTTCTGCTTGATGTCACGCAGCCGCGCGGTGCTCTCCTTGCCGTGCAGTTGCAGCAGATCGGGCCGCAACGCCTCGATGCTGTTGGCGAGCAGCGCATCGTCGGCATCGACCGACAGCGCAACCTTGAGCGCGCGACTGCCGACCTGTCGGCCCAATCGACCCGCAACCTCAAGGCTGACATGCCGTGGCGACGGCGGAAAGAACACAAATCCCACCATGTCGGCCCCGGCCGCGAGCGCCGCCTCAAGCGTCTCGGGTGTCGACAGGCCGCAGATTTTGACGATCAGGGACATGGTTCTGGATTCAGCGCTTTACAAAGGCTCGATTGCTCGGATACCGCGCGACGACCTTCCAAATGGCCTCGCGAAGCGAGGTTTTACAACGTCGTATCGTGCTTGTCGCGCATGCCGACGCCTGAATCGCCAATATAGGGCAGCAGCGCCGGAGAACTTTGGACGGGCCGCTGTGGCCTGGAGGCTGCCTGCAACTGCGCCAGTTGCGCGCGCGCCTCGCGGGCATCCGCCTCCTGTTGCCGTGCGGCGCGCCGCCAATGACGCTGTCGCAGCCAGGTCGCGGCGCCACCGGTCACCACGCCGAGGATCGCCACGATGATGATGACCAGAAACAGCGGCAGCGTGACCCCCACCGACGGATCGGCGGAATTGAAGGGATCGAACGACACCGTCACCAATCGCCGGTTGGCGACAGCGAAAATCAGAAAGATGATACCCAGCGGGATCAGCACAAGGGCAGTGAAGAATTTGCGCATCGCCTCTCTCGCAACTGCGATAGCGGATCAGTTCGTGCCGCGCTCATCAAGATAAGGGCGGATCGTCGACACGACCATGCATGATCGCGAGAATCCAGCATGTATCGCACTGCCCGACCGCTGCCAAAAAACAACGCGATTGCTTGAATCGGGCGATCGCAACCGCTTTGTCGCATTATCCTGGACCGCGTGATGATGTCCGGAAATCCGCATCACGCTTTCGGCATCCTGCCTAAACGTTGTCCGCAACCGGCGCTTCACGGTTGAGCCGTTCGCGCATTTCCTTGCCGGTCTTGAAGAACGGGACGCTTTTCTGATCGACAGGCACATGAGCGCCGGTGCGTGGATTGCGCCCTGCCCGGGCCGGACGATGCTTGACCGAAAACGCACCGAAGCCACGCAATTCAACGCGATCGCCACGCGCCAGCGCTGCGACGATCTCGTCGAGAATGGCATTCACGATGTTTTCGACATCGCGCTGATACAGGTGCGGATTGTGCTCGGCGATTCGCTGAACGAGTTCTGATTTGATCATCGAGATGGGGACCCGTGGCGTGCAGGCGACATTTCCTTGAAAAAGCCGCGAACTGTCAAGCTGCTAATTTGTGCCCGAGCATCGCAAATCATCTCACCCGGCGCAAGGCTCGCACCTGCACACACAATCCATCCTCTCGAAGTTTGGCTGAAACGCGATTCACACTATTCAGTTCGGCTTAATCCGACGTTGCAGGATGCCAGACTGCGATCATTCCATCGAGACTCAGCCGATCGACCGCCTGCACCACGCCCGCCCGTTCGATTTGCCGCGCAAGACCCTCCAGTCCCAACGCATTGAGCGTGAGCGACGCCGCGGTACGCAGGAAGGTGAGATCGCCAAACCGCGGCGACAGCTTGTAGTCCTTCACCGGCAGATCAGCCTTGACCTTCTTTTCCGCGACCAGCCACGCGACGGCATTCTTCTCATCGCCGAGCTGATCGATCAGCTTGAGCGCGACGGCCTGACGCCCCGTAAACACCCGCCCGTCCGCGACCTTGTCCAACTCCACCGCATCCATGCCGCGCCGCGTCCGTACCAGATCGCGAAACCATGCATAGGAATCCTTCACCAGCGCATCGAGCGCAGCGCGCGCCTCGGGACTGGTGGGCTCATAGCCGCTCGGCGCCGCCTTCAAAGGCGAGGACTTCACCGCCTCCACCTGGACCCCGATGGTCTTCAGAAGCTCGGTGAAATTCGGATACTGAAACAGCACGCCGATCGAACCGACCAGCGCACTCTGCTGTGCGACAATATGGTCCGATGCCAGTGCGGCGATATAGCCCCCGGAAGCACAGAGACCGTCGACAACGACAACCAGCGGCTTCTTGGCCTTCAGGCGCATCAGCGAGTCATAGAGTTGCTCCGAGCCGGAGGTGGTGCCGCCGGGGGAGTTGATATGCACGATGACGGCTGCCGCAGAAGACTTCTCGAGCCGCTCCAGCGCTTCGACACGCTGCTGGTCGCTGCGAATCAGCCCCTCGATATTGATCCGTGCGATCGAGCCCGACGTGCTCAGCGCCGACCGCGTCGACATCAATCCGACCGCCACCACGGCCGCGATCGCCACCAGAGCGGCGGTCACGCGCCAGAACGTCAGCTTGCGGCGGATACGGCGACGATCGACGATCACATCGGAATCGAGCGACATGGAACCCTCCTGAGTGGCGGCACGACACGGACCGCAGCCACGGCCTGCGCGGTTGTGCAGGTGCGAGCTTGATAAGGCGTCACTGCATTATATCAATTGCGAGGCAATTTGAAGAAAGCGACGGCTCCGACCCTCTCCCACAAGGGGAACGGGTCTAGAAAAAAGGGCCCCGGTTCGCATCGGGGCCCTGGATCACCGGAACGGCGCAACCGCGCCGTCCCAAGCTTGTGCTCGAAGTCTGTTGCGAGACTTACTTCTCGCCACGCTGCTTGAGCGCGGTGCCGAGAATATCGCCCAGCGTGGCGCCGGAGTCCGACGAGCCGTACTGCGCGATGGCTTCCTTCTCTTCCGCCACTTCCAACGCCTTGATCGAGACCTGCACCTTGCGGGCCTTCTTGTCGAACTGGATGACGCGGGCATCGACCTTCTCACCGACGGCAAAACGTTCGGCGCGTTGATCGTTGCGATCGCGCGCCAGTTCGGAGCGCTTGATGAAGGTCGTGAAGTCGGTGCCGGCGATCTGCACGTCGATGCCGGATTCCTTGACGTCCAGCACTTCGCAGGTCACGACCGCACCCTTCTTGACGTCGCCCGGCTCGGCGAAGGGGTCGCCTTCGAGCTGCTTGACGCCGAGCGAAATCCGCTCCTTCTCGACATCGACATCGAGCACGATGGCCTTGACCATATCGCCCTTCTTGAAGTTGTCGATGACCTGTTCGCCAGGCTGTTTCCAGTCGAGGTCGGAGAGGTGCACCATGCCGTCGACCTCGCCGTCGAGTCCGAGGAACAGGCCGAATTCGGTCTTGTTCTTGACCTCGCCCTCGACCGTGGAGCCGACTGGATACTTCTCGACGAACACTTCCCACGGATTGCGCATCGTCTGCTTGAGGCCGAGCGAAATCCGGCGCTTGACGGAATCCACTTCCAGCACCTGCACTTCGACTTCCTGCGAGGTCGAAACGATCTTGCCGGGGTGCATGTTCTTCTTGGTCCACGACATCTCCGAGACGTGGATCAGACCCTCGATCCCCGGCTCCAGCTCGACGAACGCGCCGTAGTCGGTGATGTTGGTGACGCGCCCGGTGAAGCGCGCGTTGAGCGGATACTTGGCCTCGATGCCCTGCCACGGATCGTCCAGCAGTTGCTTCATGCCGAGCGAGATGCGGTGGGTCTCGTGGTTGATCTTGATGATCTTGACCTTGACCGTCTGACCAATGGTCAAAACCTCGGTCGGATGATTGACGCGACGCCATGCGATATCGGTGACATGCAGCAGGCCGTCGATGCCGCCGAGATCGACGAACGCACCGTAATCGGTGATGTTCTTGACGACCCCGTCGATCACCTGACCCTCTTCGAGGTTCTGCACCAGTTCCTGGCGCTGCTCGGCGCGGGTCTCTTCCAGCACGGTCCGGCGCGAGACGACGATATTGCCGCGACGCCGATCCATCTTGAGGATCTGGAACGGCTGGGTGTTGTTCATCAGCGGGCCGACATCGCGGATCGGACGAATATCGACCTGCGAACGCGGCAGGAAGGCCACCGCGCCGTCGAGATCGACGGTGAAGCCGCCCTTGACCTGATTGAAGATGACGCCGTGCACCTTCTCGTTATTGTTGAATGCCTTCTCGAGCTTGCCCCAGCTTTCCTCGCGGCGCGCCTTGTCGCGCGACAGCACGGCTTCGCCGAGCGCATTCTCGATCCGGTCAAGAAACACCTCGACCTCGTCTCCGACCTTCAACGCATTCTCGCGGCCGGGCCCGGCGAATTCACGCAGCGCCACGCGGCCTTCGGTCTTCAGGCCGACGTCGATGACGGCCATGTCCTTCTCGATCGCAACAACCTTGCCCTTGATGACCGAGCTTTCCTGCAGATTTCCGCCGGCGAAAGACTCGTCGAGCATCGCAGCGAAATCGTCGCGGGACGGATTGTAAGTATCAGTCGAAGCCATTTGTTCTCCAGTGCGGGATTTGCCGGCCGTTCGGGTTGAAGGGCGTATCGCGCGTGAAGGGCCAAAGGTCCGCAACCCTTGACGACCGCGTCGCCGTTCCCGCTTTCGGGAAACCGCAATCACGGGCCGGCATATGCCTGCACGATCGATACGACGTCGATGCAATTCTGATGGCGCCTTCATCTCGCGAAAATGCAAGAAAGCAGACGCGTCGCTTGTGTCCGGATACCGAGGTGGCTCGATCATCCCGAAGATGAAACGACCCCAAAAGAAATAGGTCTCTCAGGCCATCGGTTGCAAGGCCGAGCGGGGCAATTCCTCCAAAGCGGCAGGGGCTCAAACCCGCTGCCGGCCCGCTCGAACAGCCTCGACAATGGCGATGGCAGCCCGGACGCCGCCTTCTATATCCAACTGCGAGTTATCGAGCAAGTGTGCGTCAGCCGCGGCTTTCAGCGGCGCCACGGCACGATTTCGATCGCGCTCGTCGCGCTTGAGGATATCGGCCAGCACCAGCGCTTCGTCGGCCGCCTCGCCACGGGCGCGAGCCTCGAGGGTGCGGCGCCGCGCCCGCACCTCGGGTGCGGCGACGACAAATATCTTCACGTCGGCGTCCGGACAGATCACGGTACCGATATCGCGACCGTCCAGCACGGCGCCCGGCGGCTCGGCGGCGAACTGGCGCTGGAACGTCACCAGCGCCTCCCGGACCCGCGGATAGGCGGAAACCACCGAGGCGGCGTCACCGACGGCCTGGGTTTTCAGTACCGGATCGCCGAATTTCTCCGGGTCGAGTTCCATGGCAGCCGCGACCGCCCCGGGCTCGTCCGCAAGGTCGATGCCGGAATCAAGCAGCGCCTTGGCCACCGCGCGATAGATCACCCCGGTGTCGAGATGGCGAAAATGATAGTGAGCGGCGAGCCGCTTGCCGAGCGTTCCCTTGCCGGAGGCGGCCGGACCGTCGATGGCGATAATCATGTGAACTCCGCCCCCAGTTTCCGCATCATCGGAATGAAATCCGGGAAGCTGGTGGCGATGAACGCCGTATCGTCGACCGTCACCGGCGCCTCGGAAGCGCAGCCCATCACCAGCGCCGACATGGCGATGCGATGATCCATGTGGGTCGCGACCAGACCCCCGCCGGGCACGTGGCCACGGCCCTCGACGATCATGTCGTCGCCTGAAATCTCGACCCTGACGCCATTGACCCGCAACATGTCGGCCGTGGCCTCCAGCCGATCGGATTCCTTGACCCGCAATTCATGCAGGCCGCGCATGGTCGTGGTTCCTTCGGCGAAGGCGGCGGCCACCGCCAGCACCAGATATTCGTCGATCATCGCCGGGGCCCGCTCCGCCGGCACCTCGACACCGTGCAATTTCGAGGATCGCACCCGCAGTTGCGCCATCGGCTCGCCGGCGTCCGAGCGGGCTTCGTTCATTTCGATCGAGGCCCCCATTTCACGCAGCGTGGTGAACAGGCCGGTGCGCAGCGGATTGGTCATCACGTCGTCGAGCACGATATCCGACCCCGGGACGATCAGCGCCGCGACAATCGGAAATGCGGCCGACGACGGATCGGCCGGCACCGCCACCGGCGCGCCGCGCAGTTCCGGCTGTCCGCTGAGCGAAATTCGGCGGCCATGCGCGCCGTCGGCAACCGAGGTCAACCCGGCGCCAAAATGAACCAGCATCAATTCGGTATGGTCGCGGCTGGCCGCCGGCTCCACCACCGTGGTCACGCCGGGCGCCGACAATCCCGCCAGCAACACGGCCGACTTGATCTGCGCCGACGCCACCGGCGAGCGATATTCGATCGGCAGCGGGTCTCGCGCGCCGGCAAGCGTCAGCGGCAGCCGGCCGCCTTCGGCGCTCGCAGTGACCCGGGCGCCCATCAATTCGAGCGGATCGACGATGCGCCGCATCGGCCGCGAGCGCAGCGAGGCGTCGCCATCGAACGTCGCGGTCACCGGGCAGCCGGCGACAGCCCCCATCACCAGCCGGCACCCGGTGCCGGAATTGCCAAAATCGAGCGGCGCTGAAGGCTGCGTGAACCCCGCCACGCCGACGCCCCGGACCGACCAGGCTCCATCGCCCTCGCGCTCGACCCGCGCGCCCAGCGCACGCATCGCCTTGGCGGTATTGAGCACGTCCTCGCTCTCCAGCAGCCCCTGGATTCGGGTTTCGCCGACCGCCAGGGCCCCCAGGATCAGGGCGCGATGCGAAATCGACTTGTCGCCCGGAATCCGGACGCGCCCGGCCAAAGGCGAGCTTTTTCCCGCCTGAAGCGGCGATAACCGGCTGGAAGGTGTCACAATTGCAGTCCTTTGCGTCGCCGGGCTGGTATCATACCTGTCCCGCCCCGTCACGCCGCCGCGGCATCAAAGTCGCAGCGCCGCGCAAGACTATTGACAGCGCCGTGACAACTAGCCAAGTGAAGCACGCTTTTCAGAAATCCCCAGGATTGACACGTGGCCAAATCCGACCTTGGAACCAAACGCATTTGTCCGACAACGGGCAAGAAGTTCTACGACCTGAACAAAAATCCGGTGATCTCGCCCTATACCGGCGAGGTCGTGCCGATTGCGCCGGTCGCGCCGCCGCGCGCACGGACCGACGCCGGGTCGCGCGCTGCCAACGCCGATGCAACGCCGGAGCCCGCCGAGGCCGAGGAACTGGTGTCGCTGGAGGAAGCCGACGCCGAGGAAAATACCGGCAAGGTCAAGACTTCCACGCCGGAATCCGAAGACGACATCGAAGTCGACGATACGCTCGATGACGACGATGACGACGACTCCACCTTCATCGCCGACGAGGAAGAAGGGGATGAAGACGTCACCGACATCATCGGCGACGTCTCCGACGACGAAGAGAGTTGATCGGATAAAAGGGACTTGAGATCGGCCCTGATCTGTGGTCAGGGTTCGCCGGCGCGGCGCCCGTATGATTCACCCGGGGGGCGCATGCACGGTTAGGGGCCATAGCTCAGCTGGGAGAGCGCTTGCATGGCATGCAAGAGGTCGGCGGTTCGATCCCGCCTGGCTCCACCAAGCTTCACCGCGACAGGGAACGAACGATTGGGCTACGCGTGGCGCAGCCATTTCGCCGAAGCTGCGGCGCGCCCGGCATATTCCGCAGCACACATATCCGCCTGATACCGCCTCGCTGCGCATCGTTGCTGTGCCAGCCAACGGGCGGGCTTCGCCGGCCCGGTGACAGACTCTGCGAAGCAATCCGTCTTCGTCCGTTGCAGGGGATTGCTTGGCCGCTTACTCCCCGCAATGACCGCCGAATTCGATTCGTTCAGCGCATTTGCGAAGAGGCGATGGTGGTGCTTTAGTCCCGCATCCGCTCCGGAAACCTCACAAGAAACAGCCCATGACAACTGATACGACCACTCCCTTGGCGAAGGAAGCCAACCAGGAAGCAATGGCGGGCCTGCGCGTGATCGATCTTTCGCGCGTGCTCGGCGGTCCCTACTGCACGCAAATTCTCGCCGACCACGGCGCCGATGTCATCAAGGTGGAGCCGCCGGCTGGCGACGAGACCCGCGAGTGGGGCCCTCCCTTCCACGAGGTCGATGCGGCGTATTTCATCGGCATCAATCGCAACAAGCGATCGATCGGGCTCGATCTCGCCTCGCCCGGCGGCCGCGAGGTGCTGATGAAGCTGCTCGTCGGCGCCGACGTGCTGATCGAGAATTTCAAACCCGGAACGCTGGAAAAATGGGGCATCGGCAGCGACGTGCTGCGCGAAAAATTCCCGCGATTGATCCACTGCCGCATTTCCGGCTTCGGTGGCGATGGCCCGCGCGGCGGCAATCCCGGCTACGACGCCATCATCCAGTCGATGACCGGCATGATCGCCGCCACCGGCTCGCCGGAGAGCGGACCGATGCGCATCGGCGTGCCGCTGGTGGACATCACCACCGGTCTCTACGCAACGGTGGGCATCCTGATGGCGCTCAATGAGCGCACCCGCACCGGACAGGGCCAGTTTCTGGAAACCACGCTCTACGAGACCGGCCTCGCCATCATGCATCCGCATACGGCGAACTATTTCATGACCGGCAAGCCGCCGGCTCTGACCGGCAACGAGCATCCCAATCTGGTGCCCTACTCGATCTTCGCCGCGCGCGACGGCAAGATTTTTACCGGCGTCGGCAACGACGGCACCTTCCGCAAACTCGCCAAGGAGATCGGCAAGCCGGAACTCGGCACCGATCCGCGCTTCGCCCGCAACAAGGACCGTATCGCCAACCGTGCGGCGCTGCGTGCCGAGCTTGAAGCGGTGTTCTCGCAGCTCGATGTCGAGCCGCTCTGCGACCGTCTGCTCAACGCCGGTCTGCCAGCCGGACCGGTGCAGGGGATCGACAAGGCCCTGACCAACCCCCACACCAAGTATCGCGGCGATGTCATCGAGAAGGATTGGTACAAGGGCGTCGCCTCGCCAATCCGCTTCGAGCGCAGCAAGGCCAGCCTGCGCACCCTGCCGCCCAAATTCAGCGAACACGCCAATGCCGTGCTGATCGAATTCGGCTACTCCCAGACCGAGATCGACGACCTGACCGCGAACGGGGTGGTGTGTGCCCCCGGACGCAAACGATAGCCGCGACCCCAAAAAACCGTCGCCGTTTCCGCAGCCCGCGAACGGCGGCGACGTCGCATCGAGGCGATATCGTCACCGGCTGGTCGCGCGGAAAGAACCCGCGCACTTTCCGCTTCCCTTGGGGCGACGTTCCCCTTTACCATCCGGCCCGCTGGGACGTTCGGTTGGACGGTCACTTGCACGTCATCCGCCGCTGTTATCGCGCGAAATGAAGGTGACGACTTAACCCGGAGGAACGCAATGCCGATTCGACAATTTGCCGCCGCAACCGCCGCCACGCTGGCGCTGGCCTTGACCTCGGCGCTGGCGACGCCAGCCCATGCCGTGACCGAAATCCAGTGGTGGCATGCCATGACCGGCGGCAACAACGACGTCGTCGTCAAGCTGGCCAATGATTTCAATGCGTCGCAGAGCGACTACAAGGTGGTGCCCACCTACAAGGGTGGCTACGCCGACACCATGAATGCCGGCATCGCCGCGTTCCGCGCCGGTAACGCACCCGCCATCATGCAGGTGTTCGAAGTCGGCACCGCAACGATGATGGCCGCCACCGGCGCCGTGAAGCCGGTCTACAAGCTGATGCAGGAGACCGGCGAGAAGTTCGACCCGCAGGCCTACCTGCCGGCAATCACCGGCTACTACTCGACCTCCAAGGGCGAGATGCTGTCGTTCCCGTTCAACTCGTCGTCGACGGTGATGTGGATCAATCTCGATGCGCTGAAGAAAGCCGACATCGCCGACATTCCGAAGACCTGGCCGGAAGTGTTCGAGGACGCCAAGAAGCTGAAGGCCGCCGGCTACACCACCTGCGGCTTCTCCAATGCCTGGGTGACCTGGGTCAACCTCGAACAACTGTCGGCCTGGCACAACGTGCCGCTGTCGACCAAGGCCAACGGCCTCGACGGCTTCGACACCGTACTGGAGTTCAACGGCCCGCTGCAGGTGAAACACCTCGAAAAGCTGATCGAACTGCAGAAGGACAAGACCTACGACTATTCCGGCCGCGCCAACGGCGGTGAGGGCCGCTTTACCTCCGGCGAATGCCCGATCTTCCTGACGTCGTCCGGCTTCTTCGGCAACGTCAAGACGCAGGCCAAATTCCACTGGACCAACGCGCCGATGCCCTACTACCCGGACGTCAAGGACGCACCGCAGAACTCGATCATCGGCGGCGCTTCGCTATGGGTGATGGGCGGCAAGACGCCGGCGGAATACAAAGGCGTCGCCAAGTTCCTCGCCTTCCTGTCCGACACCGATCGCCAGGTCGAAATCCACAAGGCATCGGGCTATCTTCCGATTACCAAGGCCGCCTACGCCAAGGCAAAGGAAGAAGGCTTCTACAAGGAACAGCCTTATCTCGAGACGCCTTTGAAAGAGCTGACCAACAAGGAGCCGACCGAAAATTCGCGCGGCCTGCGGCTCGGCAACATGGTGCAGCTCCGTGACGTCTGGGCCGAAGAAATCGAGCAGGCGCTGGCGGGCAAGAAGACCGCCAAGGAAGCGCTCGACGCTGCCGTCTCACGTGGCAACACCATGCTGCGCCAGTTCGAACGCACCGCGGTGAAGTAAGCAGCGACGCTGGGAGCCATGGACGCTTTTCGATTGCAGTTCGCAAAAGCTGCCCATGCTCCTCTCCCCCCGCCCTTGCGGCGGAGGGAGGGGAGCGACGGCGGCGAGGGACAATAACCCATGCAGAAGCAATCCGTCTTCACCTCCCGCTGGCTGCCGTTCGCGCTGATCGCGCCGCAGATGATCGTGGTGCTGGTGTTCTTCTACTGGCCGGCGGCGCAGGCGGTGCTGCAATCGTTCCTGCTGCAGGACGCCTTCGGGCTATCGACCACCTTCGTCTGGTTCGAGAACTACAAGGAACTGCTGAGCGATCCGGATTACTTCAGCTCCATCCTCCGCACGTTCGTGTTTGCAGCCGCCATCGCGCTGTCGTCACTGTCGCTGGCGCTGCTGCTCGCCGTGATGGCCGACAAGCCACTGCGCGGCGTCGGCATCTATCGCACGCTGCTGATCTGGCCCTATGCGGTGGCGCCGCCCGTCGCGGGCGTGCTGTGGATCTTCATGCTCAACCCGTCGCTGGGAATCCTTGCGCACGGCCTGCGCGCGATGGGCGTCGACTGGAATCCGCTGCTCGACGGCAATCAGGCCGCTCTGCTGATCATCCTCGCCTCGGCCTGGAAGCAGATTTCCTACAACTTCCTGTTCTTCCTGGCCGGGCTGCAAAGCATCCCGAAAAGCGTGCATGAAGCCGCAGCCATCGACGGCGCGCGACCGATGCGGCGGTTCTGGACCATTACTTTTCCGCTGCTCACGCCGACGACCTTCTTCCTGATCGTCATCAACGTCGTCTACGCGTTCTTCGACACCTTCGGCAT